>Ga0126382_10000162_pt1 | contig 24574 bp, 15 predicted proteins | sample PanSoiMetPlot_30_FD_92548 | JGI IMG/M metagenome (GOLD analysis project Ga0126382, IMG submission 92548) | Tropical forest soil microbial communities from Panama - MetaG Plot_30 | ecosystem: Environmental > Terrestrial > Soil > Tropical forest > Bulk soil | place: Panama | collected 2016-02-17
AACTCCTATTCAGCGCTGCTTGTCATCGATCGCTTCTGACTTGTAACCTGTCCCGCATGCCACTGTGCCCACGTTGCAACAAGCGCCCGGCGAAGCGCTTCTGTCCGGCGCTCAGAACCAGGATCTGTGCAATCTGCTGCGCGCGCGAACGCATGATCGAGCTTCCCTGCCCGGAGTCCTGTACATACTTGATCCAGGCTCGCGCCAGCTCGCGCGAACGCGAGAGCGCGCTCAGACAAAAGGAGAGTCCACTGGGAACCCACGATATCGGTTTAAACGAGCGCGCATTCGTGGCGCTCGACAACATCCAGAGCACAATTGTCGACGCGCAACGAGGTATTGGCCCGTTCGCCTTTCGAGATCTGGATGATGCCTCGACCCTCGCAGCTATCGAAAACACGATAAAGAATCTGGAGACCGAAGAGACAGGATTGATTTACGAGCACCGCGCCAGGTCAGCAAAAATCGGCGACCTTAGCCGTCGAATTCGGGAGCGACTGGATGATATTGCCAAAGAAGTACCGCCAGAAGTGCGCCCGCGACGGAGCGAGATCCTAAAGGCTCTCGTCTTCCTCCGTGAATCACTCAATGCTCACATAAGCCGGGCCGCCGGAGACGCTGATGCAGCGCGTTCTTTCATCCGTTACATCACTCTCTTCTATCCCTGGCCGAGAGAGGCAACTGGACCCATGATCATTTGATGCAGGAGCAGTTCAAGTGAGCTCAAGTGTTTGCTTAATGACCAGCATAAAGCCATGTTGAAGCGTATCTGGTTGTCAATCACGTCTCTTGCAAGCCAGGCTTCCTCAGTAATCTTCACGCATCGTTCGCACGCTAGAATCCAGGAGTCGTCAGTTCGATCGCAACGTGGAAGACTGACTTTGTTATGTGCAATTGTCTTTGTTCTCGCGGCCGGTGTCAGGCTTCTGCATTTGGAAGACCGCTTCACCGAAATCGAACGTGGAAGCTCACCGCTGACGTCAATTGTAAAACCATATAGACAAGATGCGCTCCAGATACTAGAAGACAGGAGCTTCTTCGCAAGTAAGAAGCAAGACGACGGCGGCGCGACTCGTCTGCTGCTTCACCCACCAGGATATGCGTTGCTCCTGCTTTCGATCTATGGGGCTGCTGAACCGAATGATTCCTACTGTTTTCTTAGGATTCTTCAGATAGCTGCTGATGCGCTCGCTTCGGTGCTCGTTCTCTTGATCGCTGCGGAAGTATTGCCGCTTTGGGTAGCGACTCTGGGTGCGGTACTTGTCGCGCTCTCGCCGCATCTTGCGTTCTACTCACTATACCTTTCGCCGGAGTCATTGGCTGTGCTGCCGATATTGGTCGCTGTCTATCTGACAACACAGGCGAGAAAGCGTCCTCGCATTTGGCTAATGACACTCGCTGGAGTGATGATCGGGCTATCCTGTTGGCTCCGATCTAATGGGTTGTTCCTGACGATTTTCCTGGCCGCCGGTGTATTCATTTTGTTCGAACGAGGAAAGCGCCTGCGGTATGCAATAACGCTCATCGCGGCGACTCTTGTGACCATCTCTCCGATCACGATAAGGAATTGGCGTCTCTCCGGACGATTTGTTCCTTTATCACTTGGCGCAGGGATAACTCTAATGGAAGGCATAGGAGACTATGATAAAGAAGGAAGATTTGATATGCCTGCGACGGATGCTGCGGTGGCGCTCAGAGAGGTTGAATGGTTCAACCGGCCCGATTACGAGCGTAGCCTGTGGGAGCCTGATGGAATTGAGCGTGAGCGTGCGCGGCTCTCACGTGCATCGAATGTAATACGCTCAAACCCCGCATGGTTCTTAAGCGTGATGTTGCGTCGCGCCGGTTTTATGCTTCGCTACAATCAAGCGAATCCGGGAGGATGGCCGTTCGATACAAGCCAGGTCGCTTACGTATCAGGAGAGCCGCCATTCAGACAGCGGGTGACAGAAACGGACGGTTTGCAATTAGTCGAACAACTCTCAAATCGAGACCTTTTTGGGGACGCTATCAAATCACCGGGAACGCAAATCCTATTCGACTCCAACCGTAAGGCGTTGCACTTAGTCGGTGACAATACAACATTCGGAGATCAACTTATATCAAGACCGATCTCCGTTGATAAATATTCCGACTGCATCCTCGAGGTTACTTTTAACCTGATACAGGGGGATGCCGGTATAAAAATCATTAGTGCTGATATGCGCGATACACTTGAGTCGGCAGGTTTCGCCGCAGCTGCCGACGAACAGAGGTTACTGGAGAAGTACAAACGAAAGGCGCTTGCAAAGTCCGACTCATCGACTGTCGAATCCGATACCGCCAACGCAAGGACGACTTTGGAATTCGCCAGCGGCAATAGAGATCAGGTTCGAATCGCAGTTGCAAACAACGGTCATCCCGCCCCTGCATTGGATTTGGAAGAATTGACTCTAAGAAAAGCCGGTCATACACCCGGATGGTGGACTCGACATCCACGACTGGTGATTCGAGCGTTGCAAAAAAATCTCTTCCTCAGTTCGAGAATGCTCCCATTAATAGGATTGGGAATTGTACTTCTAGTAATTGGGCGACAATGGACAATCCTGCTCGTTTTGTTGGTTGTCCCTTCTTATTACCTTACGGTGCAATCTGCGCTTCACACTGAATATCGTTACATTCTCGCAATCCACTACTTCTTACTCACCACGGCGGCTGTAACTTTGTCATTTATCTTCTTTGGCCTCGAGCGTAGTTTCAGGCTGGCGTTCGCGAAGGTTTGGGGTCACGGACGACGGTTGTAACTCTAAGTCCCCGTGCTATAATCCGACGCGTTAAGGGAATACTCCCATTCCTTAGTCATTATATTCAAAACTAAGAGGGAATACGGCCATTAGAGCTCGCAGATAGCCGTACTCCCTCTTTAAATAATTGAGGCCCGCAGCCTAAGCCTTGCCAAGCCGTTCGGCTGCGAGCCTCGGAAAACCATCGCTGCAGACTTGCGACGGCCTATTGCATTAGACGTTCGGGCGGGGAGAAAAGTCACCAAAACTTTTCCTCAAAGCGCTAAATATCACAGACGCGAACCTGGCTGGCTGGTCATACCGCGTTGACAACGGAGGCTTTAAACATCGGGAATCCTGAATGTCGAATCACAGCCACGTTGACACAACTGAACTTAAGATTCAGACCTCCCGCTTCTCAACCAGGTTAATCCGGGTGATCAGAACTTCGGGCAGTTTGCTAAGGACGCGACTTGATCCACGTGCACGCCTTCGCTTCGTTCAACTAGTCATCATCGGATCGATTATCTTCATAACTGCGGTCGGCGTTAGGCTCCTACACTGGCGAGATAGCCATGATGAGATTGTCTACGGAAAAACCTCATTGGGAGGAGTCTTCAACCGCTACGATAAGGAAGCTCGTCGCATCCTTGACGAGGGCGGCTTGCTGTTTCCGGCTAACCCTCCTGAGCGCGGGGATGCTCGCATGCTCGTACATCCACCGGGTTATGCAATTCTGCTGGCGGCTATCTACAAGCTGAGTACGCAACCTTATTTTGCATTGTGGGCCGTTCAGATATTATCCGATGGAGTTGCAGCGGTACTGGTGTTCTTGATCGGTTACCAGCTGCTGCACTATGGCGTAGCGCTGATCGCCGGATTTCTTGTCGCGGTGTCTCCGCACCTGGCTTTCTACTCACTCATATTGTCGCCAGACTCACTGGCAGGGATTCCGCTCCTTTTTGCCGCGCTCCTTGTCGCAAGCGCGCTTCAACGTCCGCACTTCGTCAAGCTTTTCGTTCTTGGAGTCCTTCTGGGCCTGTCTTGCTGGCTTCGAGCAAACGCGTTATTCCTGGCGCCGTTCTTCTGCTTCTTCATACTGGCCAGCTTTCCGCGTAGTAAACGGTTGCAGTACTCAGCGGCGGTGCTTGCCGCGATGTTATTGACGATTGCGCCGATAACGATTCGTAACCTTCTCGTCTTCCATCATTTCATACCGCTCTCGATTGCCGGAGGAGAAAACCTTGTCGTGGGAATCGGCGATTGTGATCCCGAGAATCGTTTTGGTATGCCCCACAGCGATCGCGAAGCAAGGTTAAAGGACGTTGAATGGAGCGGCCGTTCTGACTACGGCGCAAGCTTGTGGACGCCTGATGGGATCGACAGGGACCAGGTCCGCTTTGCGCGGGGTTTGCAGGTAATTCGATCAAATCCAGGATGGTTTCTGAATGCCATGCTGCGCCGCGGCTCGTTTATGCTCAGCTACAATGACTCAAGACCACACCGTTGGCCGTTCAACACCGCCGTCGTTCCGATCGTCTCACTCGAACCTCGATTTGGACATCCTCTTGAAGCTTCTGTCCCTACTGATAAGCCGGAAGATCCGCCACCAGTAGTGATATCAAATGGAGTATTACTGACACGTGTACGTTTGCCGGCTTTACCTGACCAAACAAACTGGTCCAGCTCTGCCTCTGATTTGGCAGCAAGCGGCGTGTTGCTTTCGAAAGAGGCAGCTATTTCACAATCGCCAGATAAGCAGCTGCTCCAACTCGCTGGTGATAACTCAGCTTATGCGGACCAATTTGCCTCTGAGCCATTCGCAGTTCAACCGAACAACGATTATGTCCTAAGCATCGAGGCGAAAGTCCTGCGCGGCGATATGGCAGTTAAAATAAGCAGCCTCGATGGACGCATTTCAGCGACGACAGCTTCAATACTTGTGGCACAACAGGAATCGCAATCGGCAACAGAACAGGCAGAAACTGTGAATACGCAACCGCTAACGTTGATTCAAACGCCCTTCGCTGGTGGTCAAAATGACAACTTTCGGCTTGTTCTCAGCAACAACGGTCCCGTGGGCTCACGGCCCGAAGTGCTTATAGGCGCCGTGCGCATCTTTTCAATGGGTCCGACTCCTGGCACCTGGACGCGTATTCCAAGAGCTTTAATTAGAGGATTACAGAGAAACCTATTCACGACCTCACGACTCACGCCGGCGATTATTGCTGGCATTTCATTCTTGGCGTTTGCGGGGATGAGAAAAACCGTCGCGCTAGTCCTCGTGATTCCGGCTTATTACCTATCACTCCAGTCCGTATTAAGCACCGAATACCGATACATCTTGCCTATGCACTATATGCTACTGATTGCGGGAGCTGTAACTATGTATTGCTGTCTGAGACTGTTTACCCAGGTGTTGTATTTCCTGTATCAGAAGGCAAACATTCAAGCTCACTAACTGCTTGTACGGAGCATGCATATGCGGACAACTACGCAGGTCGATAGTCATACTACTCAACCAAAATCCTTCACTGCATGGTCAGCTGTTTCAAATTGGTTCTCCGTTTTTGAAATTCAACTCCGGCAAACGAAACCACGACCCAGATTATTTTACCTTTTCATTGCGATTGTGTTCCTGTTAAGCGCTGGTGTCCGGCTGCTGTTCTGGCAGGACCTGGCGCCTGAGCTTTCTTTGCGCGACACACTGTCTCAAAACATGGCGCTGCAGTATCGACGCGAGGCAAGGCGGATGCTGGAAGAGGGCACATTGCTATACCCGCGTAATCATCCGGATACCGATGCGCGAATGATCGTACATCCTCCCGGCTATTCCCTGGTGATGGCTCTCAGTTTCAGATTGTTTGGTGAGAATGATACTCCGCTGCGCGTGCTTCAGCTCACGGCTGACGCGATCTCGGCAGTCCTCGTGTGTTTAATTGCCTCCGAGCTATTTCCTTTTGCAGTCGCGGTGCTTGGCGGGCTTCTGATGGCTCTTTCGCCACACTTCTCATATTACGCGATCAAATTATCGCCTGACTCTCTCGCGGTACTACCAATTCTGTTGGCAGTTTATCTGGTCATCAAGGCGACTACGACAGTGCAGCTTCGTTACGCAGCGGCTGCCGGCGCGCTGCTCGGGATTTCCTGTTGGTTCCGCGCGAATGCGCTGCTTCTGGCGCCGTTGTTAGCTATTGTTGCGGCCATTCTGTTTCAGCAAGGCAAACGGTTACGATGTGCAACGTTGTTGCTTGCAGCGAATGTGATAATCATCTCACCGGTCACAATCCGCAATTGGGTCGTTTATCATCATTTCATTCCAGTGGCAGTGCCCGCAGGGATCAACCTTGTGCAAGGGATAGCCGAGCTCGATACCGAACGGAGGTTCGGAATGCCATTGTTCGATCGCGATGTCTTAGAAAAAGACGTGGAGTGGAACAATCGGCCTGAGTATGGCGGGAACCTATGGGCTCCTGACGGTATCGAACGTGATCGCACGCGCTTCAATCGCGGGCTCGATGTGCTTCGATCAAATCCGTTCTGGTATGCGGGCGCAATGTTGCGCCGCGCGAAGTTCATGTTGAGCTTTAGCGAGTCACGCCCCCGAGGTTGGCCTTTCGATACCGCAACAGTCCCTCCAGTCACAGCCACACCTCCATTTGGACAGTCAGTTCTACCGGTCAATGAAACTGGTGGAAGCGATTCAGTCATCGTGCCCAGTATTCTGCTCTCGAGCGGGAATCGCTTGTCTGAGCAAGCCGAAGTCTATCTGGTAAACGATGAAAGCACGCTTCGTATCATCGGTGTCGGGAGCGACTTTGAGGACCAATTCTTGTCATCTCCAATTTCAGTGCGGCGGAACACAAACTATCAGGTGAATCTTAAAGGCGTGGTTAGACAAGGCCTCGGCGCCACCAAGGTGGTTACCCCTAATCGACAAATCGTTCTTGCGTCGGCAATTCTTCCTTCAGAAAAGGAGATCATAGAAACAAAGTCGAGTAAACATCCGGGAGGTGGCGTGACCGATCTCACACCACTCGTCTTCGCCAGCGGCAATTCGGAAGAAGTGAATCTGGTGTTTAGCGATAATGGAGTAAGTGCGGAGCGACCGGTTATTGAGATTGCGAAAGTGGGGTTAATTGACCGGGGTACGACGCCCACCCTGTGGACTCAAGTACCACGCGTCATCATTCGCACAATCGAGAAGAATATCTACAAAACCGATAGGCTGCTGCCGTTGATACTTGTTGGAATCTGCATCCTGGGCATCGCCCGGCGTGGTCGTGCGATGCTAATCCTGTTTACCGTTCCGGTCTATTATGTTGTTTCGCACGCACCCTTCAGCACTGAGTACCGATATATTCTGGCCATCCATTGCTTTCTATTTTTATCGGCAGCGGTGACGATATATTGCGTCGGAGTTGTCCTGGCAATGGCTGCAAGACACCTGCCGGCAGCGCACTTGTTTTCCCGAGGAGTCACTGACGCAGGCTGACAAAGTTTTAGCGCATCCAATAATTTGGTTCTCTCTAAACTTCTGTGTGTAATTCTTGTCAACTTTTTAGAGTAATGCCTGCAGCTCCTAGTGAACGACTGAGATCCGTAGATGTACTTTCCATAATACGGTCAGCTTCTTCCGCGTTCTCCGCAGAGACGCCGACTACAATCCGGAAACGTACCTCGGGACCGAAATGGCTTGCTCGAGATTTTATGTAAGCCTCGGGGTGCAATTTCGTCACTTCGTGCAGCACACTCGCAAGCTCGGATTCATCTCCACAGTCAACAATTATCTCGCGTTCACGATAACTGCCTTGCCCGAAGAATTGAGTGAGCACATTTTGAAGCGGACCTTCGACTATAGCCTTCAGTTCGGCAGGCACGCCCGGCAACGAGACTATGCGAGCTTTGTTGACTTCAACCACCACTGCCGGTGCCGCGCCGACCGGGTTCTCAATTGCTTGAGCTCCTTCTGGTAATCTGGCCATCTTCAGTCGCGTTTCTGTCATCTGGCTGTTAGAGACATAACCTTTCGATGCCAGCTCACGATAACGACGCTCTACCATCTCGCGCGCCTGGGGATCGACTTCGAGTTCGCGGCCGATGGCGGCAGCGACTCCCGCAAGCGTCAGGTCGTCATCAGTTGGTCCTAAACCGCCACAGGTGAAGATGAACTGCGCGCCGGCAGCAATGGAACTCTTGAGATCCGCGGCGATTGCTTCAATCTCGTCTTGTACAATCGAGATGTGACGTACCCTGCCGCCCATTCCTCGAACGACGCGGCAAAGATAGCTCGAGTTCGTGTCCTCGATCAGCCCGAGAAGTATCTCGTTACCGATTGTCAGTATGTCGACCAACATTACCGTTTAGCGTTCGGCGTTTGGTGTTCAGCGTTCAAGGCTTGATTTTTGTTTCTTTTGTGTCTGGTTTGGCTTCGGTTTCTTATCAAGATGTCTTACTTAGAATCCGGCTTCAAATAGGTGCTGTCAACTCGAACGCTGAATCCTAAACGTCGAGCTCTGAACCCTAAACGCCGAATCCTAAACCCTGAACGCAAAACGTTCAGAACGATAGAAACCAGAAACCACAAACCTTAATTCAGGCATCCTTTCCAGCGTTCTAAGTCTCAAAGAATGGGTAGGGCCGGGCGGTCGGCTGATTTGGTTCGTGCGGCCACGTCCACTTCGCCCTACCACCTCATTTCGCAACCTTTGGAGGGGATCCTGATGAAAAAGACTAGTCTATTCCTGGGCATATCATTAGCTCTTTTCTCGCTAGCGCTTACTGGGTGTCCGGAACGAATTCGCATTGCAGACATCAGTAGCAATCCTGGCCGTTTTTACGACAAGGAAGTGACCGTAGCAGGCCGCGTGGTCAGGTCATACGGCGCGGTTGGCGCCGGCGTCTTCGAGATCGACGATGGAACCGGCAAGCTATGGGTAGCCACCGAAAAGTACGGCGTACCGAGCAAGGATAGCTATATCGGTGTAACCGGACGCGTGATCCCGGGCGTCACCTGGGCCGGCCGTAACTACGGAAACGGTATGCGCGAAACAAGACGACTTACGAGAGAAAACAGGTAGCGGCGGACGTGACATTCTGCATCACTAGAAGCTCGTTTGAGGCTTAACAGGATCTAACACTCAATGGGAACGGGATCCGTTCAAACAACGGATCCCGTCCACTGCCATCTCAAATCGAGCTCATGAAAATTGCAACTCCGCTGTTTAGCTCGCTACTGAGAGGTTCTTGATTTCAAGTGCATGCACTTTCAGCCGCACACGCCTTCCGAGCTTGTCTCTAACTTCGCAATCGCGAGATGTCTCTGAGCCGAAGTATTCCAGGTCCAATTCCAATTCTTCGCGGTTTTGGAATTCTTCAACCTCTCCATCCTCGAAGCGTATCGATATTGGCAACACGACATCAGCATCCATCGATTTCGATCTTCTATCCGATCAGCCTTCAACAAGCGCTGTCTGTCCAGTAACTTCCTCCAAGTCCTTTTCTTCCGCCAGCCATTCCGCGTTGCGAAAAGCACCTTCCCATCTAGCGATAACTACCGTTGCCAAACAATTACCAACGACGTTTACCGACGTGCGCGCCATATCCATCAGCTCATCAACGCCCAAAATGATGATCACGCCCTCCGCGGGAAGGTGGAATGAATTCAAAGTTCCCAGCAGAATCACAAGTGACGCCCGCGGTACCCCGGCCACCCCTTTCGAGGTAAGCATCAACGTAAACACCATTGTCAGCTGCTGCCACCACGACAACTGAACGCCCGCAGCTTGAGCCACGAAGACCGAGGCTAATGAAAGGTACAGAGTCGTACCGTCCAGGTTGAAGCTGTATCCCGTCGGCAGTACGAATCCAACGATCCTCCGAGGAACACCAAGCCGCTCCATGTTTTCCATCGCACGAGGCAGCGCCGACTCGGATGAGGTTGTCGCGAATGCGATCGTTGCAGGCGTCCGAACAGCTTTCAAAAAGTCTTTTACGGGTACGCGGAATATCAAAGCTACTGGGAGAAAAACGAACAAAATAAGAACGGCAAGCGCGCCATATAGCGTTCCGACCAACATGCCAAGATTCTGGAGCACACCCAATCCGCTGTGCCCGACGGTATTAGCCATCGCTGCGCCCACACCGATAGGAGCGAACTTCATTACATACTCGGTGAATCGGAACATTATGTCGGCGAGGGATTCACACCATTTCACAACAGCCGCGGCTTTTGAACCGATGCCGGTGACCGCCAGCGCAAACAGGACCGAAAAAACGACGATTTGAAGCACGTCGCCATCAGCCATCGCTTTGATTATCGAAACGGGTGAAAGGTGAGCAATTATGTCACCGAATGTTTGGGCCCGCGCTGGCGGGTCAGGCGCGGTCAGGCCCTTCGCCGCCGCTTCAGCCGCATCGGATGCTTTTTGTGCTGCCGTGTTGGCTTCGGCTATGGCTCGGTTCATCGCTTCGGGACTTGCAGTTCCCTGCCCGGCAGCGGCAACAAATTCGTTAGCGCGTTTTGATGCCTCACTGGCTTCGGCTGCCAGGGCGCGTGCACGCTCCGCCAGGATTCCCTTGTCTTCAGGCTTTGCGATGCCGGCAAGCGAAACTCCAACTCCCGGTTTAGTGAGGTTGACTGCTGCGAGTCCGATGAACAATGCGAAGGTCGTAACGATTTCGAAATAGATGAGGGCTTTTACACCCATTCGCCCGACTTGCTTGATATCGCCAGTTCCCGCGATACCGATTACCAGGGTTGAAAATATGAGCGGGGCGATTATCGACTTAATCAGATTGAGAAACAGGAGAGAGAGCGGTCTGGCGGCGACTCCCCACTCAGGCTTGAGATAGCCGAGCAGAATGCCGAGCACCAGTCCGATCATTATTTTCCAGGTCAGGGAAACTTTAGGTAGTCGTGGCATATGTGTTTTTGGAGTCCAAGCCTTATAGCATAAAAGCTGATAGGACGGATAGGACTGATAGGTCCTATTGGTCTTATTGGTCTTATTGGTCTTATTGGTCCTATTGGTCCTATTGGTCTTATTGGTCTTATTGGTCCTATTGGTCCTATTGGTCTTATTGGTCCTATTGGGTCCTATTCGCCCGAATCCCTTCTATTCCTTCGAGTCCGGTACAGCCTTTCGGTGAACCCTCCTTCCTTTAAGAACTGTTGTTCTAGCTGGCGCAGTTGTTGATCCAGCAAGTAATTTGTCTGGTGAATCAGGCACACCAAGGTGTTCGCGGCTACTTCACCCGTGGATTGTTCAATATATGTCTTATAGGTCATATAGGACCTATTCTTTTCGTAGGCCAAGCGTCGGATCAATTGGCACGTTGGATGGCTCTTGCCCCAGAGCCTTAACCCTCGTTGACGCAGGAAATCCTCACAATCCAATAGCAACTCCTCCAGACTCGCCCGGGCGACCCCAACCAACTTCAGCTCTGTTTTCTTCGAAGTCCCAGACGCCTGACTCCCTTCCGCAATATTCTGTCGCCCACTGCGAGCAGCTTGAACCATCTGATCGTGTGTTCGAGATCGTCTGTCAATAAACCGATCACAGAATTTTACGGTGGCGTCGTAAACCAATTCAGCACTCTGGAATGATTTCAGCTGTCGAAACCCGCCGTGCGCAGAAATAACTTTTTGATCTTTATAGGTCATATTGGTCCTATAGGTCCTATTGCTTTCCGTCCCATCAATTCAACAACCGATTCTCCTGAAAACTGAAATACCCATCCTTTCCCACGATAATATGGTCCAGCACTCTCATCTCGATCGTCCGCGCCGCCTCGATCACCGCCCGAGTCAAATGTTTGTCTTCTTGCGAAGGATCCGGATCGCCGCTTGGGTGGTTGTGGCTCAGGATCAACCCTGCAGCCTTGTGAGCCAGCGCCGCTTTAATGATTTGCCGAGGGTAGACGATCGCTCGATCAACCGTACCTTCCTGCAGCACCTCGTGATCGATCACGCGATTCTTTACATTCAAGTAAATAACCATGAATGCCTCATGGGGAAGCCCGGCAAGCTTTACTCGCGCGAAATCGACTACTGCGCTCGGCGACGACAATACGTCCTTTCCTGCAATACGCTCCTCGAGATAAGCCGCAAACAACCGCTTAACCAAACGGATCAAGATTGCAGATGTACTACCTACGCCGCGAACTGATTCCAATTCGTCCTGACTGGCATCGAGCACCGCGTTTAGGCTGCCGAAGCGCTTCATCAAAGCTTTGGCAACAGGTTTCACATCGAGTCTCGGAATTGCGTAGGTGAGAAGAAGTTCGATCGATTCGTAATCGTGAAGGGATTCAGCTCCGGCGTTCAAGAAACGTTCGCGTAGCCGTTTCCGGTGTTCCAGGTAGTCGGGCTTCTCGTTCATATGACAGCCACTCCGCTGCCAGCCGAATTACCCAGGAACTTGGTCTCAGCGATTATACACTCGACGCAACAGGACCAATAGGACGAAAGAGGATCAATCGGACGGTTACCAATAGCAATCCAAATCTCCGGGAACCTTTCAGAATCCCGAGGTTGACGTTCCCTTTCCGCCACAATAGCATACCTTCGATCCATTCAGTGGATGTTTCAACTCACACCCAGTTTTCAATGAAGGCAAATCTATGAGGCCAATCGCTCCTCTTTCAATCATCTGTGCTTGCCTGCTGCTCTTCAGCCCAGCCTTCAACGCACTCAGCCTGACTCCTGATTTATCTCCTGGACCGCAGGCCAAGACTGAATCTGTTGACGTTCTTATTGCCAAAGCACGCTCGGCGCTTGCTCAGACTTCCGGACGTATCGAATTGCAGGGACTTACAAAACCAGTCGAAGTTATTCGCGATCCCTGGGGAGTCGCGCATATCTATGCCCAGACTCAAGACGACTTGTTTTTTGCACAGGGATTCGTTGCGGCTCAGGATCGACTATGGCAGATGGAACTTTGGCGTCGAACAGGCGAAGGTAGATTATCGGAATTGCTGGGCCCCGCCGCTCTCGAACGAGATAAGTTTGCTCGTCTGATGCGCTACCGAGGCGATATGCAAGCCGAATGGAGCAGCTATGCCCCGGATGCACGATCGATTATCCAGGCATTTGTGCGAGGAGTGAATGCTTTCATCGAGGCAAGCCGTAATAACCCTCCAATAGAGTTTCAACTTACCGGTATTCGACCCGAGCCGTGGACTCCTGAAGTCTGTCTTACCCGTATGGCCGGTTACGTGATGACCCGCAACGCCTCGAGCGAAGTGCTTCGAGCGCAGGTAGCTCGCTTGCTCGGCACGGAGAAGACAGACACGTTGATTGAGACAGACCCCTTCAAAAAACTTGAAATACCTGAAGGCCTCAATCTCGACGGCATCGATAGCAAGATCCTTTCTGGCGCCACTGCCGCAAGCAGATCGGTTTCATTTCAACCCGGTCAGCCGTCCACCGAGGGCTCCAATGATTGGGTGGTAAGCGGCGCGTTAACCAAAACCGGTAAGCCCATTCTCGCCAACGATCCTCATCGCAGCATTGGGTTGCCTTCGCTTCGATACCTCGTTCATCTGGTCGGGCCCGGATGGAACGTGATCGGGGCAGGAGAACCAACACTTCCCGGAATCGCCGCAGGCCATAACGAACGCATAGGGTTCGGATTCACCATCGTCGGAATCGATCAGCAGGACCTCTACGTGGAAGAAATCAACCCGGCTGATCCAACTCAATATCGTTACAAAGGCCGATGGGAAAAGATGAAGATCGAACGCGAAGTGGTCACGGTAAAAGGCAACCCGGCCCCTTACGAAGCCGAGGTCGAACTTCGTTTCACCATCCACGGTCCGGTCATATACGAAGACAAAACACTGCATCGCGCTTATGCGCTGCGATGGGTCGGAAGCGAACCTGGGTCTGCCGGCTACCTGGCGTCGCTATCGCTTAATCGAGCCAAAAATTGGCAGGAGTTTTTGAAGGCTCTCGAACGTTGGCGCGTTCCTTCGGAGAATCTCGTGTATGCGGACGTGGACGGAAACATTGGATGGCAAGCCGCCGGTTCTGCTCCGATTAGAAAGGGCTGGTCGGGCTTGCTTCCAGTTCCCGGTAGCTCAGGTAAATATGAATGGAATGGCTGGCTTCCGCTTTCAGAACTTCCGAGAGCATATAATCCATCAAAACATTTCATCGCTACCGCGAATCACAAAATAATACCTGAGGGTTACAAACACGAAATCAATTTTGAGTGGTCCGCCCCATTCCGTTTCCAACGAATAGAAGAGCTCCTGGGAAAAGGCGGCAAGTTCACTCTCGAGGACTTTGAGCGATTGCAGCACGATGAGACTTCGCTACCTGCGCGCGAGCTTGTGCCGCTATTGCTGAAGACCCTGGCGCTTGATTCTCGAACCCAAATGCGAGACGCGTATGAGTTGTTGAAGGTTTGGAACTACACTTTGAGCCGCGACTCCGCGGCCGCAGCCCTTTATGAAACATGGCTGCAAAAGTTACAGGCTAAGTTTGCCGCTCACATTGTTCCTGCCGAAGTACAGCGACTTGTCGAAGCCGCTTCTTTGTTGCGGCCAATGCTTCGGGCTTTTAAGAATCCGGATATCAAAGTGTTCGGCAACAATCCCCAGGTCGCGGCTTCATTGATGATGTCTGAGAGCATGGTAGAAGCCATCAACGATTTGCAAAGCAAGTTTGGTCGCGAAATGGCCAAGTGGCGCTGGGGTGATCTTCACTTCGCTGAGTTCAAACATTCGCTTTCGACCGATGACACGCGACGAGCAGTGTTTGATCTGAAATCAGTACCCCGAGGTGGAGACGCGAATACAGTCAATGCAACCGGCGGCGCTCGATTCGTTCAACGCAGCGGCGCTTCGTTTCGCGAGATCCTTGACATAAGTGACTGGGATAGGTCGGTCGCCATCAATGCGCCTGGCCAGTCAGGTCAACCTGAAAGCCGCCACTATGGTGATCTTGTCCCGTTATGGTCAGAAGGCAAGTATTTCCCGCTTTTGTTTAGCCGTGACAAGGTCGAAAAGAACGCAGCAGAACGTCTGGTACTCGAACCGAAGCGGGCGACGCAGGCGACAAGACAGTAACCGAATTGGCGGCAGTTCGGTACATGTACTTTTAAAGCTTCAGGTCCTTTGAGTGTAATCAGACAAACGATTCCAGGTACAACTGAAGCTTAAACTCCAGGTTGGACTCACACTAACAAAGCTCGCTCTCTCACACGGAGGAAGAAATGTTTAAACGATATGTTGCTATTTTGTTGACGGCCCTGATTTCAGCGGCATCGGGCGCTGCAGTCAGTGCACAAGCCCCTCAGGAGAAATTCGATCAGGCTGCCATCGATAAGATCCGAGAAGAAGGACTGAAGCACTCGCAGGTCATGGACATCCTGAGTTATCTGACGGATGTTCCCGGATCACGGCTGACCGGCTCTCCCGGTATCAAGGCTGCACAGGATTGGGCGAAGAAGAAACTTGCCGAATTCGGTCTTCAAAATGCGCATCTCGAGGCTTGGGGACCGTTCGGACGCGGATGGTCGCTGGAAGGATTTTCGGCCAACTTGCTAAAGCCAAATTACGCCCCGCTCATCGCCTATCCGAAAGCCTGGTCGCCGAGCACCAATGGCGTGCTGCGCGGACAGCCCGTTTACTTTGATGCAAAAACCGATGCTGACCTCGAGAAATACAAAGGCAAGCTCAAAGGTGCAATCGTACTCTTGAGCGAACCGCGCGAGGTTAAGGCTCATTACGAAGCGCTCGGCCACCGGCAAAGCGATGAAGAATTGCTCAGACTGGCGAACGCGGAGCCGCCCGCGGCCGGCGCGGGTCGTGGCGGTCAGGGAAGATTTGCCACTCCGGAGCAGAGGGCTGCCATGGCTTTCCAGAACAAGAAGTGGCTTATGCTGCAGGACGAAGGCGCGGCGTTGGTGCTCGAACCAGGTCGAGGCGACGGCGGGACGATGTTCGTTCAGTCAGCCACGCTCGCGTATCCGGACGGCGTCGCACAGGACAAACGCAAGACTTTCCGCGACAAAGATGCTCCTCCGATTGTCCCTCAGGTGGTTGTAGCAGTTGAGCACTACAATCGTTTGATTCGAATGATCCAGAGAGGCGCTCCTGTACAACTAGAATTCAATGTCTCGGCGAAATACCACGATCAGGATCTGATGAGCGCAAATGTTATCGCGGAAATCCCGGGGACTGATCTGAAAGATGAAATTGTCATGCTGGGAGCGCATTTCGATTCCTGGCACTCAGGCACCGGCGCAACCGACAACGCTGCCGGCTCGGCTGTTTGCATGGAAGCTGTACGTATTCTGCAAGCGCTCGGATTGAAGCCTCGCCGTACCATCCGCATAGGTCTGTGGAGCGGCGAAGAGCAGGGATTGTTGGGATCACGCGCTTATGTGTCCGAACACTTCGCAAAACGCCTCGGACCGGAACCTCGATTCGGCCCCCCAGCCGCCGGCGAACAGCGACAGCCTGAAACACCACCCCAGTTCGAGATCAAACCGGAGCACGAGAAGTTCGCAGGATATTTCAATCTCGACAACGGAACAGGAAAGATTCGAGGAATCTACCTGCAAGGAAATGAAGAGGTAAGACAGATCTTTCGCGCATGGTTTTCACCGTTCAGAGATTTGATTGGAGCAGGGCCAGCGCCTGCACCGACAACCGAGCAGACGCCTGGACAGCGTCGCGAACTGCCAATCGCAACGATATCGATCTCGAATACCGGTGGCACTGACCACCAGTCGTTTGATGGCGTAGGTCTACCGGGATTTCAGTTCATACAGGACCAGATAGAGTATGAGACCAGAACCCATCACTCGAATATGGATGTGTTTGATCGAATTCAGGAAGACGATATGAAGCAAGCGGCAACAATCATAGCGGCTTTTGTGTACAACACAGCGATGCGTGACAAAAAGCTGCCGCGAAAACCGATGCCTGGGCAGGCAGTTGCTCGAACAGGCCAGTAGGAAAACGATCAACGCAGGGCTCTTTAGGCGCGGTCCGAAAGATATTGTACTTTCGGATCGCGCTTCCCTTTTTAGATTTCGTCTCTAATTCGAACTGCGATGTGGCTAAGCTGAATAGACCCTTGATCTATGCTGGTTTCGACTCGCAGGCTTATGTAACTGAACGCGATATCGCCGCAAGCGTTACGTTTGACAAGCCCATGCTCTTGCGATAAAAGTAGCAGCCTCCTCTTGTTCCCAAGGATTGGACGCAGGTGCGTTCGACGATACTATCCGGGGGCATCCACCTCTGGTAATACCTCACGCCTGTTTCGCTTGAAATCAAAGGAGCAAAGCCTTGAGACAAAGAATTGTCGCACCCTTCTTTGCGTTATGTTTGGCATGTGTAGTTCTGGCATTCCCGCAGTTATTCTCTCGCAACGCGTCGTCAGCCAGCAGCCCGTCTCCGACCAAACCACCAACAGATTTGCCCGATCTCATAGTTGACCAGGCGTCGCTTCGCCAGCATTGGGTCGTCCGCGTTGAAGACTTGCCTGCGAGCTTTTGCAGCGTGCAGGAGGGCGGTATTACGCCGGGCACGCATACGTTGTTGCGCTTCACCGTGTCGACGCCAAACGTAGGCGACGCCGACCTCGCGCTCGGTGACCCGAACGACCACATCAATGACGGACTGTACGAATTCGCGACCTGTCACAATCATTTCCACTTCCGTCACTACGCGCTTTATGAACTGATCGATCCGATGACGGGACAAGTCTGGCGTGCGGCTAAACGCGGGTTCTGCATGATTGACTTTGAGAAGTATGGCGCTTACCCCGGCCCAAATAACAACAACCGCCAGTTTTTGAGCTGCGGAGCTCCAGGCATTACGGGAAATCAAGGCATAAGCAAGGGCTGGGCGGACACCTATGTTTGGAAGCTCGGCGGTCAATATTTCGTTCTCGACGGTGGTGACGGACAGCCGGTAGTGCCTCCCGGGAACTACGTCATTCGCATTACAGTCAATCCAGGATTCGTTCCGGTTGGTAACGAGCCCTGCAGGTTTGCCGATCCACTTCACTCCGGCGTTTGCCATCAGCTTCCGGAATCGGACTTTGAGAATAACGTCTCGCAAGTAAGCATCACTATTCCACCGCACCCCGGTCGACAGGGAGTCGGGCCGCTGAAGAATCAACCGGCGATCACCGAAGAGCCAATTGACGAATAGCGTGAATCGAGATCAATGAATAGGGCGGGATAATCCATTCAACAGGTTGATTGTTGCGCCCTCCGCCTACCCGAATTACTTCACCCAGACAGTCTTGATGTTCACGAACTCTCGAATGCCAAAAACTCCAAGCTCACGCCCGTATCCGGACTGCTTCACTCCTCCAAAGGGTAAACGCGGATCGCTCATCACCATCCCGTTTATGAACACGCATCCGGCCTCGATTTGCTCAACGAAAAGCAGCTGTTCGGATTTATCGGTCGTCCACGCGCTTGCACCAAGACCGAACGATGTGTCATTCGCTATGCGTATCGCCTCATCAATATCGCTCGCGCGGAACAGCGACGCGACGGGTCCAAATAGTTCTTCTCGATAGGCCGGTGAGTCTCTTGGTATGTCAGTCAAGACGGTTGGTGAATAGAAAAACCCGGCGCCTGCCAGACGTTTCCCGCCAGTCAAAATACGACCACCGAGCTCAACCGTTTTGAGAACCTGTGATTCCAGATCGTCGACTATTTGTCTTGTGGCAAGCGGACCCACCTGCACAGTATCGTCAAACGGATTACCGACAGTCAGCGCTTCCATAGCTTTTACGAATAGCTCCTCAAACTGATGGGCGATTTTTTCAGCGATGATAAAGCGCTTTGCAGCGATACAAGACTGACCGTTGTTAATGGTACGTGCGGTCACCGCGGTCTTAACAGCTTCCTCGATATCCGCGCTCGGCATCACTATAAACGGGTCGCTTCCGCCTAATTCGAGTACGGTCTTCTTTATCCGCTTTCCCGCCGAGCCGGCGACCGCAATGCCCGCAGACTCGCTTCCGGTCAGCGTTACGGCTTTGATTCTGGGATCTTCTATCACTCGCTGGACTTTATCGGATCCGATCATCAACGTCTGAAACGCGCCTTTTGGAAAACCAGCGTTGTTAAAAATCTCCTCGATTGCCAGTGCGCACGCCGGTACATTGGAGGCGTGCTTCAGCAGCGCGACATTCCCGGCCATTAGCGCAGGCGCAGCGAAACGAAACACTTGCCAGAACGGAAAGTTCCAGGGCATTACCGCCAGAACGGGTCCAATTGGTTGGTAATGAACATAGCTTCGAGTCGCATTGGTTTGGACGAGCTCGTCAGCGAGAAAGTCCCCGGCATTTTCAGCGTAGAACCGGCAAACCCATGCGCACTTTTCAGCTTCGGCGACCGCGGCTTTGATCGGCTTGCCCATCTCAGTGGTCATGATTTCGCCGAACACTTTTTTACTCGTTTCGAGAAGTTCAGCCGCACGGACCATGTTCTCCGCGCGTTGTGCCAATGAAGTCAGCCGGTAATCTCGAAATGCATCGAACGCTTTTCCGATCCTGGCGTCTATTTCGGCATCCGTAAGCACGTCGAAGGTCTTGAGTGTTTCTCCGGTTGCGGGATCGATCGATGTTAGGGACATGTGAGTTGACCTCACTTTGATGCGTACCGAACAGCGGCTCGCATGGTTGTAGCCCAAGACGTCCAGTGTTGCTGTTCAAACGATAGCACAGTTCAAAAGATCACAGCACCCGAATCCCACCAATGTGCGTTGGTGGGATTTATGAATCGATGTATGCTTCGCATGCCTTTATGTGCTCTTTCTAAGCCCTGTGCCTCTTTGATACGATTCCCGCAACATTATGACCAAAGCCATAGACATGCACGTCCATCTTCCTACCGCGAGTTTCCTCGATGGCGCCGTCAAACCATTCAGGGAACCCGCGGAAAAGTTCTTCAGAAGCAAAGTGCCCGTACGCGAGATGGACGAAGTAGCTCGTCTCTATGAAGATCTCGACATTATTGCAGTATTGCTTGCCTGGGACGCAGAGACTGCAACCGGCTTGCCACCACTGACCAATGATGAAGTAGCCGACGTCGTTAAGAAATACCCCAAACAGTTTGTAGGCTTTGCATGTGTCGATCCATGGAAGGGCCAGAAAGCCGTCGACGAGATGGATCGCGCGGTGACCGAGCTGGGTTTGATCGGGGCCAAGTTTCACCCCGGAATTCAAGCTTTCTATCCAAACGATAAACAGTTCTATCGGCTTTACGAGAAGATCAACCAGCTCGGAATACCAACCCTGTTTCATACCGGCACAAACGGGCTAGGAGCGGGCACGCCCGGGGGCATGGGCGTTCGACTCGATTACAGCCGACCAATCTACCTGGATCACGTCGCGGCGGACTTCCCCTCTTTGACAATCATCGGAGCGCATCCCGCCTGGCCCTGGCACGAAGAGATGCTTGCTATCATCGGACACAAGTCCAATGTCTTTATGGACCTTTCAGGTTGGTCTCCGAAGTATGTCCCCAAGTCCATCATAGATGAAGCCCGCAGTCGAATGCAGGACCGCATATTGTTTGGCAGCGACTATCCATTCATTACGCCACAACGCTGGCTGGCTGATTTCGCCGCTTTGGAAGGATTCCCTCCAGAAGTCCGTCAGAAAATCCTTCACCACAATGCCGCCAGGCTCTTGAAACTGGCCGCGTAAGATATCTTATCCCGCAGGTGTTTTTTCATTGACTCTCCCGGCGTGCGTCGGTACCCTCAAGCCACGCGATCTAGCCCCTGTGTCCGACAGCCTATGAAACGACTTTTCGTAATCAATCTAACTCTGGTCGCATGTGTCGCCCTGGCGTCGGCTATTGGCCTACTACAATCCGAAGCGAGACGCGCTCCAGTGGTCGATGAGGGTATCCTCGTTGGCGCTCGGGCCGTCGTGCGCGGGACTGTTCTCTCGAGCGCGTGTCGCGACAATGAGTCCAATCAGCAGGTGTTCACTTACACCAGGCTCAGAGTGGAGGAGGTCTTTAAAGGCCCGGTCCTTGAGGACGAGATCGTTCTCAAAGAGGAAGGCGGCGAATTTGGCAGACTCGGTGAACGTGTCTCCGGCACGCCTACATTCAAAATTGGGGAACACGTGATTGTTTCGCTGGACACCTGGCCTGACGGAAGCCTTCGCGTTTACCAAATGTTCCTCGGTAAGCTGACTATCGAACGCGACCGCGAGAGCGGACGCGAAGTTGTGGTACCCGACAGAGCTGATTCCGACGAAGCAGTGTTGACCGCGGCGGGCCGTGAGAGGTTCGCTTCATTCTCCAACAGCGATGCAGAAGAGTATTTCACCGCGCTTCGACGATCCGTGATTTCGCTCAAGCGTCGTTCTCGCAAATTTAGTGAGCAATACTACAGGGATGCACCACTGTTCCACCGCCCTCCGGAATACGATTCGATAATCAACAACGACGACTTTACGATTCAGTCGACTCCGCTTCCCGTCCTCACACGATGGTTCGAGGCCGACTCAAATACCTCAGTGGTGTTTCGAATAAATCCGGAAGGCGCGCCAATGCCAGGAGCGGTCGACGACGCGACAGCCGCAATTCAGATTTGGTCTACCCCGCCGGTCATTTCGCTCATGGTCGTTAAAGGTGATGGAAGCTCGTGCGGAGGAGTCGAAGGAGCCGGCCACATCGCGTTCAATAACTGTGACGGGCGTTTTCAACCCGAGGAAGGATGCTCGCGGATAATAGCTCGCGGTGGAATCACCTGGGACCGAGATTTCACGACGCAGGTGAATGGCCAGACTTTTCGCAAGGCGCTTCGAGGTTTTGTTTCCCTTAATCCATACTCACTTTGCAGCTTCGTGAGTGACTGCCAACTTCGCGAAATTATCACTCACGAATTGGGACACGCGCTTGGGCTCGGCCACTCGCAATACGCAGATGCAACGATGTTCGGCACCATTCATCAGGACGGTCGCTGCGCTTCGATCACGAGCGACGATGCGCGATCGCTAGCCTACATCTACCCTCTGCAGGACCCGGGTCCAAAACCTTTATCGATCATTACAAATCATTTGGAAAGCCCAATCGAGGGTCAGCATTACCTTCAGGTTATCGAGGCGCAGGGAGGTATTCGTCCTTACACTTTTTCGGTGGTGCTGGGCACCGGTCGTCTGCCGTCGGGCCTGAGTCTCGATCCGACCGGTGTAATCTATGGGGCAGCCTTCGCGAGTGGCACGGCAACCTTCAATATTGATGTGACCGACGGCGAAGGGACGACAGCACGACGAACCTACTCTTTAAACGTCGTTCCGCATTCATCAGAGCTCGATGGGCAGTTTCTCAGTCAGAACGTTTCATCTGCGGTGCAGCCAGGTCAACAGTTCACCGCCGTGCTTCGTTGGATTAACACAGGGACTCGCGCGTGGAATCCTGGCGCAGGATTCAGGGTTGAGTACGTGGTACCTCCGAACAACGAGACGTGGGGAATTGACCGCGTCACTCCAACCGGAATAATACAACCCGGAACTCAACTCGAATTAAGGTTTACTGCAACAGCGCCTTCAACACCGGGGGCTTATGACTTTCAATGGAAACTGGTTCAGAAGGATGAGCTAGCTATCTTCGGCGAGCTGTCAAAAAGCTTTTCTGTTTTTGTCTATCCATCTTTGCCGCCCTCGATCGACTCACCATCGACTTTGCAAGCCACGATAGGCGCACCTTTCAGTTTTCAGTTCAGCGCATTCGCTGGAACTGCGCCCTACACCTGGTCCGTGTCAGGAGGCACGTTGCCTGCGGGTCTTGCGCTTGATCCGGCGACCGGAATTGTGTCGGGAACGCCCGCTTCGATCGGCAACACAAGTTTCACAATTCGATTGACTGATTCGCGCGGACGATCCGCTGAAAAGCAGATTGTGATCAGCGTTACACCGGCGCAGTTGTCGGTGACCACCGAATCGTTGCCCGCGGGTTCGGTGGGAAGTAGTTACAGCGCTTCAGTGATAGCCGTTGGGGGTCGCCAGCCTTACTTGTGGACAATTGCGCAGAATTCATTACCTCCCGGATTAAGCCTCTCGAGTTCCAGCGGCATGATCTCAGGCATACCCACTACGGCTGGAGATTTTCCTTTCACCGTCAGAGTGATCGACAACGAAGGCCGCGCGTTCAACAAGTCGCTTTCGATAATTGTTTCGACAGCACCTCTGGGAATCTCGAATGTTGCTCCGGTCCAGACTACCAGAGGCGCAGCGTTCTCGCTTCAGATGGTCGCATCCGGAGGCACACCGCCCTATGCGTGGTCGATCGCCAGCGGCGCTCTTCCTTCAGGCCTCGGTATCAATGGGTCGACCGGATTGATCTCGGGCACGCCTGTAGTCTCGGGGACATTCTCCGCCGGCATCGCAGTGCGTGATCAGAATGGTCAGGAGGTAATCAACACCGTACAAATTACGGTGACTGAACCTGCGAACGCGCCGGTGATTGTTTCGGTAAAGTTCAAGGTACCGAAGCGCAAACTGATCGTCGTCGCTGATCGACTCGACCCGCAGGCTTCGCTGCTTGTCGATGGCTCAATCCTTTCAGCTAATTTTGATGCTGACCGGCTCATCGCGAAGCCGGTAAGCCTGGCGTCGGGAAATCATGAAATAAAGGTGGTGAATCCTGGCGGGGTGTCATCGGCTGCATTCACGATTTCGGTGCCTTAGGTCGCTTTACAAAATCAACGCTTCAATAACTTTGCATTTTTCTGCCGTCGAACCTTCGCCAGGGACCGGTACAAGAGGGATGGTGGCGCCTTGTGAGTAGAGCTCATCGAGGCGCGCGCGACAATTCTCCAGAGATCCACAGATCGCGATGCTATCAACCATCTCGTCAGACATCGCAGCGATTGCGAGTTTGGGTCGACCCGCCCGCCACAGTTCCCGAATGCGATCCGCTTCAGCGCCGAATCCTAGTCGAGTCAGCGAGGCGTGATAGTAGTCGCCCATGCCGCCAACGTAATACGCGATCGGCATGCGAGCTCGATTACTTGCGCTGACAACATCATCAGAAACAATAACGTTCACAAAAGGCGCAATCTCGATTCGACTTCCATCGCGGTTTGCCTGTCCTGCGCCTGCACAAATCTCAGTGATCCCATCTCGCAGACGCGCTCGGGGCCAATGTATCGGCAACCAGCCATCTGCAAGCTCACCTGCTTTTTGAATACTCTTTGGAGTAAGCGCGGCAAGGTAAATTGGAATGTCCGAGCGAAGAGGCTTGAAGCCGAGTTTGAAGCGCTGGAGCGAGAAACACTCTCCCGCAAAATTCACGCGCTCACCTTGCAGCAATGCTCGAATGATGCGAATCGTTTCGGCCAGGCGAGTAAGCGGCTTCTTGAAGCCGATGCCATGAAAATCCTCAACAACGCGGGCGCCGCTTGTACCAAGGCCCAAACGAAACCGGCCACCGGATATTTCATCAAGACTTGCCGCGCTCATTGCTATAAGAGCAGGGCTGCGCGAGAACACGTTGATGATGCCAGTGCACAGATGAATCCGCTGCGTGCAGGTCGCGAGCTCGGTGAGAACAGTAAAGGCGTCGTGTTCCCAGGCTTCGGGCATCCAAAAGGAGTCGTAGCCGCAGGCGTCTGCGGTTCGGACACACTCAATCAGCTCGCGTCGATCGAAGCCGCTTTTGTCGAAACCGGGGAGACGGCCGAGATAGAGTCCGAGTTTTCGCATTTGAGAGGTAAGTAAGGGTGTTACGGTGAAACTACCGAAGGCATGTTTGCGTTCTTTGCGTCTTTGCGCGAAATCGACATTCTTGGGTCGCGAGCTCAGGTTCGCG
>Ga0126382_10000163_pt1 | contig 24526 bp, 19 predicted proteins | sample PanSoiMetPlot_30_FD_92548 | JGI IMG/M metagenome (GOLD analysis project Ga0126382, IMG submission 92548) | Tropical forest soil microbial communities from Panama - MetaG Plot_30 | ecosystem: Environmental > Terrestrial > Soil > Tropical forest > Bulk soil | place: Panama | collected 2016-02-17
ATATCTGCGCTGTGATCATGAGGTGGGCAGAGCTTACGCCTCAGACCCTCTTGTTCCTCGCAAAGTAAGCGCGAAATGGTTTGCCGAGGCGAAACAGGCGATGCACGAAGCCGGCGAATGGGCCCCGGAAATCAAAGTTCCCGTTCTTGTAATGCACGGCACGGACGACCGGCTCGCCAGCGTTGAAGCGACTCAGCGAATCTTTGAACGGATCGGGTCTCAGGATAAGGAATTGGAAATCTTCTCCGGTTACTACCACGAGTTATTCAACGAGCCTGAGAGGCAGGAGATATTTAAACGAGTCACGAAATGGCTGGGAAAACATGCCGAAGGCAACTGATCGTGAAGATTTCTTACATTAACGAAATTAACTAGTCACTGAGTCGAATACTAACACCGATCCCCTTTGCTGACGCTCTCTCGTATGCAAGGCGAGCGGTCACCAGGTCTTCAATCGCTAACCCACACGACTTGAATAATGTAATATCGGACTCCGATTCGCGACCAAGGATGTTTCCCGAAACAAGATCAGCAAGATCACCTTTTATGTGTGTCGACCCGATTACGCCCTCGGAGAACGGGATCAAAAGCTCACCCGCTTCGCGACCAGCCGCCGCGTCAGCATCGATAAACACCCGCGCTCTTCGTACAGTTTCGCTATCAAGCTCGCGTGTCGATGGCGTGAATGCACCGACTGCATTGATGTGAGCGCCGGGCCTTATCAGCGCGCCTTTGAACAAGGGTTCAGGCGACGAGGTGCAGGTACAAATCAGGTCAGCTTTGGCCGCGGCTTCATCAGCCTCTGCAAGACCGCAAGCGACTTTGTGTTCTTTCAATACGTGCTCTACGAGAGCGCGCGCCTTTTCGAGAGTCCTGGAGACAATCATTACTTCGTTGATTTCGACGACCTCGAGCATTGCCTGGATATGGAATTGCGTCTGAACACCAGCTCCGAAAACCGCGAGACGTTTTGCTCCAGTGTTTGACAAATATTTAGTTGCAACCGCGGACGTCGCGGCCGTTCGAATTCCAGTCAGGAACCGGCCGTCCATCAGTGATAGGGGTGCTCCAGTCTCGCCATCGAGCAGGACGTAGGCCGCCTGTACAATCTCCAGCCCGCGAGTGGGATTGTTCTGAAACACTGAAACTATTTTTGTCCCCAGCGCCGCCGCCCCGTTCAAGTCGGCGTACGCGGGCATCTCTAGAAGGATAGCTTGCTGGGACGGCAGGTTGAGTGTAAGACGTTCCGGTATTTTGACATTACCCAGCGCTATTGAGCGAAATCCCGATTCCACTGCATCGATTACATCCCGCATGGACAACACTGCGTGAAGAGCGGATTCGCTGAGTAATAACATGAAGACTGGAAGGCTGGGCTTAAACCTTACATCGCGCAGTAACGAATTTATTCGTTCTCATTAAATGAACTCGCCATGAGATTGGAACGAATAAATTCGTTACTACGCGGACATTAATGAGAGTCCTGCAGGTTATTGTCGATGTACTTAACAAAAATCAACTCATTGTGTTTCTCATTGTAAACAAGCTCATCTATCACTTGAGACGCCAGAAGGATCCCAAAACCGCCGGGCCGCATACCAAGCTCCTGGCGAACTTCCATGTGCCGCGTCGGGTCGTCCGGCGGATTTGCAAATGCGGCGTGGGCGATCTCGGTAAGATTAAATCCCTCACCCGGATCTTTGATCGAATATAGTATCGCGCGTTTCAAACGGATGTATTTGATATCAACGCGCTTTTCCGGATCGCATTTGCCGCCGTGCTCGATCGCGTTGTTGAGCAACTCGCGAAACACCGCCCCAACGGCGTCTCTGGTTTCTTTCGGAACATTCTCGTGCAGGTGGCCTAAGAAGCGCTGAATCGGCTCAACCGCCTCGAGGTCGCAAGGGACTCTCAGTTCGATCCAGTCAGATTTGTCGGAGATTACTTCGATCGGGAGTCGTGAATCCCTGCCCAACACCGAGCGAACGGTATCGATTAGTTCCTCGGTTCGAAAGGGTTTCTCGAGGAACTCGCAAGCTCGATTTCGCAACGCGCCGATTACCGCATCACTAGTCTTGTGCCCGGTCATCACAATCGCGCGCAGGTCTGGTTTGATTTCTCGCGCGCGCTCAAGCAATTCAAGTCCGGTCATACCCGGCATCATGATGTCAGTCAGCAGCAGGTCCACCGGTTGGTTGTATAGCACATCTAACGCCGACCGCCCGTCGGGGACCTCGATCACGCTATAGCCTTCAGCGTTCAAAACAGTAAGGTAGATCTGACGGCTTGGCGCATCGTCTTCTGCTAATAAAACAGTGGCTGACATGAGCTCCTTTATTTGAAGCTGATTATCTGCGCTGTGAATTGTCCTTCACCCATTTGTTGTAGCGCATACGCAGAGTCTTCACCGGGTTATCATTCTCGTCCGCCTTGATGTCCTGATCAGTAACTTGAATCTCGAGATAGTAGCTTCCGTCGTTCAATTCCTTGCCCATCTTATCATTCTTGTTCGCTACAACAAGGTAAGCAACGTGAGCGGTCTTATTGTCGCAGGGCGCGGGAGGGTCGGGTTTTGAATCGCAATTGCAGCGCCTATCGCCGCCTCGTGAGTCTGCCGCTTCCATTGCTGCCATCACACGATCCGCGACCGTTCCCTTTGCTTCGTTCAATGCTTTGACAGCGTCTTCTACAACGTCATCACCCGCTAGTATGTTGCCCTGAATTGAAAAATAGATGCCTATGCCGTCGACCCGCCCCTGCCTGTCGAGAGACTGCTTCCCGTTAGACGCTCCCGAATAACCAGCCGAACGCCCTTTCATGTCGACAATACCGTACTGCCGGGAGGGGTGACTTGTGTCCTGGGCTTTGAGCATATCTATTATACGAGCGGGCTCACACCCCCGGTTCAACTCATCCGCGATCAGCTTCTGCATGGCCCGGGTTCGATCGACGTTCGCCTGCGCGGCGGCGACGCCGATACCGGGAATGATGATAGCCTGAACGTCTTTTAGGCCTTTAGCTGGGAAGCCTGCGAAGGCTTGTTGCGGTACACAAGTGGCTGATGCAATGACGACCTGGCCGGTCTTGCGATCAACGGCTATGACAGACCACGTGGCGAGTGCTTGAGAATGAACAGCACACAGGAGAACGAAGAGCAACGTGGCTTTTTTCATAAGGGCCTCAGGCGGTTGTTGGGGGAACAACTCACCGGGCCGCGACGATAGCATGAAGCCGAATGGACTTTCAACTGTACCGGTTATCGTCTCTGCGTCTCTGCGGCTTTGCGTTTAACCGCGGACATCAAATTCTATGGAATTGAGAGGCCAGGTTAAACGCAAAGCCGCCAAGCCGCAGAGACAGCAAAGATAAGCACTCAGACTATTGAACTTGAATTCATCAAAAGCACCCCTTAATATTCGCTGACTACGAAATGCAATCCGGCATGAGTTCAGATACTACCGACACAGCTCCAATCAGAGCCGGTGAGGAACTTGACCTTGCGGCGCTTGAAAAATTCTTACGAGATCATCTGGGGGAGCTTCTTATGGATGAGCCCCTCGATCACGCGACAATCGCGGTAGAACAGTTTCCAGGAGGTCACTCGAACCTTACTTATCTCGTTAAGCTCGGAGGGCAGGAGTTTGTTTTGCGACGCCCGCCGTTTGGCCCGGTGGCGCCGACGGCCCACGACATGCCACGCGAATACCGGCTGCTTGGCGCCGTGTTTCCTCTCTTCCCGTTGGCGCCTCGTCCTTACTTGTTGTGTGAAGATCCATCGGTAATAGGCGTGCCGTTTTACTTGATGGAGCGACGTAGAGGATTAGTAATTCGGCGAGAGACGCCAAGGGAAATTGGGAACGATCTCGGTCTGAGACGCCGCGTCAGCGAAGCGATGGTCGATACGCTGGCGCAGCTGCATTCGGTCGATATCTATTCTTCTGGACTAATAAATATTGGAAAACCGGTCGGGTTTGTTACACGTCAGGTGAAAGGCTGGACCGAGCGGTGGCAACGATCGAAGACCGGCGAGCTTGCAGAGATCGATCAAGTGATTCAGTGGCTTCTAGCGCGAATCCCGCCTGAGCCCGACCTTGACGCCGGACGGCCGGCGACGCTCGTGCATAATGATTTTAAGCTGGACAACACAATGCTCGATCCGGCGGATCCCGCCAAGGTTGTTGCGGTTCTTGATTGGGAGATGTGCACGGTTGGTGATCCTCTGATTGACGTCGGAATATTCCTTTGCTACTGGGCGAAAAAGGAGGACCCTGAAGCGCGTAGGGAATCCATCAGTCCTGTTACCACGGAACCGGGCTGGGTCAGCCGAAACGAAATTATAGTCCGTTACGCGGAAAAGACTGGGCGTGATCTTTCAGGCATAGCTTTTTATGAGGTATTTGCTCTGTTCAAGGTTGCCGTTGTGCTACAGCAGATATTCTTCCGCTACTTCCGCGGCCAGACGAGTGATGAGCGGTTCAAAGACTTCGACAAACGAGTAAGCGGGCTCGCCCGTGCCGCGTGGGAGCTGGCCGAGAAATCGGGTATTTGATTTTGGTTAACGTTTATTTTTATGGCTTACATATATCTCATCAGACACGCGCAAGCAGGATCACGCGACAACTATGACGTGCTTTCTGAACTCGGCCACGAGCAGGCTCGCCTACTGGGTGAGCATTTTGCGCGGGAAGCACTAAACATTGGAGCGGTTTACGCTGGTGGAATGCGCAGGCAGGCTCATACAGCGGAGATAGCCTGCGGGGTTATGTCCAACAGAGGTCTCAGTGTGCCTGAGATCGTGATTGACGAACGATGGAATGAATTCAGCCTCATTTCTGTCTACCGCGCGATCGCCAAGCGAATGATGGAAGAGAGCGCCGAATTCGAGCGCGATTATCGCGAGATGCAGGATGCGATTCGCCGCGATCCGCATACAACCGGGGGCGCAACCGGACGCTGTGATGCCGCGATCATCCGTGCATGGATGGCGAACCGGTACGTCGATTACCAGGGCGAAGCTTGGAGCGCGTTTCGAGAACGAATCCAGGGTTGCGGGCTGCGACTGTCAAACAACAACTCGGAGAAATCCATACTCGTATTCACGTCGGCGACGCCGGTTGCAATCCTCAGTGCGGCGGCTCTTGAACTGACCGATGAGAAGCTCCTGAGCATCCTGGGAGTGATTTACAACACAAGCATTACGATTGTTCGTCCGCGCGAAAGCGATCTTCGGATGTTTACGTTTAATTCGACTCCGCACCTTGGCGCGTCGCAACGCACCCTTAGATAGTCATCCCGGAATAGGATGAACGAAGAAAATCCCTCAAGTTCATTCATCCAAACCTGGGCCCGCCGTGCGATAACGATTACCTTTTGCGTTCTTCTATGGTTGCTGTTGATAGCTGGTTTTCCGGTGCTGTTGGTCCTGGGTGCTTTGATCGATTTAGTTCGAGCGGGCCCCTGGATTATCACTCGTTGTAGCTTGTTTTTTCCGTTTTACTTTACGTGCGAGGTGATTGGGATTCTTGCCAGCTTTCTTACGTGGCTGGCGAGCGGCGTGTGGATTGGCGCTAGCCGCCAACGATTCCTGGACTGGAATTTTGCGTTGCAGCGGTGGTGGGCAGGTACGCTTTGCCGCGGCGCGTTGCGAATCTTTGACATAACTATAGAGGTGGAGGGGACCGATGAGCTGCGCGATGGCCCGATCATCGTATTCCTCTGTCATGCAAGCGTGGCAGATACATTGTTGCCTGCTGTTTTCATCGCTAACCCTAACGGACTGAAGCTTCGCTATGTCTTGAAACATGAGTTGCTTTGGGATCCGTGTTTAGACATCGTAGGCAACAGGCTGCCGAATTCATTCGTGCGAAGAAGTTCCGGTGATAGTTACCGCGTTCTGGAATTAATGAAAGATCTGGGACCGTTCGACGGCGTCATCGTTTATCCTGAAGGCACTCGGTTCAGCGAAGCAAAACGCAAGCTTATAATCGAGCAGCTCGAGCGCAAAGGTGAGACCTACCTCTGTGAGAAGGCCCGAATGTTGAATAACGTGCTTCCTCCCAGACTCGGCGGTCCGCTCAATCTGCTGGAGCGAAATGAATCCGCTGATGTTGTATTCTGTGCGCAATTTGGTTTTGACGGAGTAGTCGATATGAGGGATTCACTCAAGGGTTCGCTGGTGGGCCGGACTGTGAAGGTTCGGTTCTGGAGAGTTCCGTTTGAAGCAATTCCGAAAACGCGAGCCGAGCGAAAGGATTGGCTTTTTGATAACTGGATGCGCGTCGATGAGTGGATTGGAAGGCAAAAGATAAATCAAGTCGTTCTGACGAGCGTAACCCCTCGTAGCAACGAATTTATTCGTTATGATTGAAATCCTCTGAAATTGAATAAGAACGAATAAATTCGTTACGTGGGGAATCACAATCTTCGGTCTTAGAGGATGTAACCAACAATCAAGAAGCTTTGAGGCGAATTGCATAATTTGTCTTGAGGCGCCAGCAGCGAGGAAGGGGATAGAAAACTGGAACACGCGCCGACGATTCTGTTAACCACCTTTATCTTCACGTTGGGATCTATGCTGTTGCTTTGGTTGATAAGCCTCGCCATAAGGAACGCAAGCATCGTCGATATATTCTGGGGCGCGGGCTTCGGCTTGATAGCAGTGGTGACATTTGCGTTATCCGATGGTTACAAACCGAGGAAGCTGTTGATCATTTCGTTAGCCCTCGTTTGGGGGCTCCGGCTCGCCGGTTACATCGGATGGCGCAACCACGGGAAAGGCGAGGATTTTCGTTATCAAGCGATGAGAAAGCGATTTGGCACTCGATTTCCGTTCATCTGCCTCCTTACTGTGTTTGGTCTACAGGGCGTAATAATGTGGACCATTTCGCTCCCGCTGCAATTTGCTCAGCTTTCTCGGCAGCCCGCCCATCTCACCTGGCTGGACTACCTGGGGGCGATGCTATGGCTCCTGGGACTCTCCTTTGAGGCGATCGGTGACTTCCAATTGGCCAGATTCAAAGCGGACCCATCAAACAAAGGTAAGGTTATGGATCGAGGGCTGTGGGGATATACCCGACACCCAAATTATTTCGGCGATGCGCTGCTGTGGTGGGGATTTTTCTCGATCGCCCTGGCAAATCCTGAAAATTGGTGGACGATTGTCAGCCCGGTTATGATGACCACGCTGCTTATGAAAGTTTCCGGTGTTGCGCTATTGGAAAAAACACTTGTAAAGACCAGGCCGGAGTATAGAGATTACGTTCAAAGGACGAGCGCCTTTTTCCCTTTGCCGCCAAGAAGCGCAAAGAACGAATAAATTCGCCTGGTAGCGAATTCATCCGTTCTTCGCGGCGCGCATTGTACGCCGAAACGCCGAGCACGCTGGGTAATGCAGATGTACCTACCAGGATCGAGGGCATGAAAAATCAGACCATTCTCTGGCGAAGGCTGGACCGTGTGGGGCATGAATTTGCCTGTCTTTACGCCGCGAATTCGATTTGGACTTTGGCGGGCACAGCTATTTTCGTCCACGATCGTCAGCCCGGTTACCTTGATTACAAAATCCTCTGCGACCGCGCGTGGAGAACGATTTCTACCAAAGTGACCGGTTGGCTCGGGGACAAGGCGATCGAGATCGATATTTCTGTTGATGAAGGTAAGCGGTGGCTCCTTAACGGCGCGGAATGTGAGGCAGTCGCCGGATGTACTGACATCGATCTGAACTTCAGTCCTTCAACAAATCTGCTTCCGATTCGCCGGCTTGATTTAAAGATTGGAGCAGTGGCCGAGGTGCGCGCGGCGTGGTTGCGGTTTCCAGGTTTCAGTCTTGAACCGCTCGATCAGCGATATAGCAGGCTTGACGAAGAGACGTATCGTTACGAAAGCGCCGGCGGTGCATTTGTCACCGAGCTCAAAGTGAACTCGGTGGGCTTCGTGACCAAATATCCTGACTTCTGCCAAGCCGAGGCAATCGGTTGACTGGAGCGTCTACTTCGTTGCTCCAGCCCGCTGTGCCTTCCCTTGCTCGGCTTCTCCAGGATGATAGACTAGCTTGCTGTGCGCCTTAATTTCCTCGAGCGAGAACCACGCCGGCTTGAACTCTTTCTTCGAATATAGTTGAGCTTGATCGAAGAAGTGCGGCGAAGAAGGTTCCGCGTTCTGACCGAATACCAGTAGCGACCGCGCCTGAACTTTGGGTCCAAACTCCACGACGCTGACAAACGAAGTACCGGCTACGCCATACCTGCGCTTCAAGCCTTTGATTGGACGCGTATAAAAGTTGTTTACAATGCCCACCGGCCCGGGCGCTCCGGCGATTGGCAGACTCACCTTTGCGTCGCTGAATGGCTCAAGCTCACCGCCCGATTGTATTCGCTGCAACCGATTGATTTCGCCCCAGGCGACTTGCCACGTTCCAAAATCTCGATTCAGATCTCCTATGACTTCTTCAAGCGCGCGCACCTTAAGCCACTCGTCTTCTACTTTTCTCGACCGCAGGCTTGCCAGTCGCTCGAACCACAGCGCGAACAGGGTCATTGCTTTGGATTCAATTGTGCTGACGTGGTTCCAGGACTTTAACTCAGCGATGGGATCAGCAAGCTTCGCTGCGCGCCCGGCATCTTTGGCCTTTAGCTTTTCAATCTCAGCCGCGAGCTCGGGTATCATCGTTTCGGATTCGAGTACGGTCGTGTCAAGCCCAAACCTGGCCCACTCATCGAATGTAAACTTTTCGTGAGTCGACAGGATGCGCCGCGAGATCCTCGCTCTGGCGTTGTCGGACTCGTTGGTCATGTAGACAGGGAAGGTTTCTTTGACGGGATTTCCCTCAGAGGTTGTCGTGAATGGAGTCTGGTTACAGTTCTGCATGAATCCGGATTTGGGGTTTGTCAGCTGTGGCAACTCGTCGAGGCTGTGGTAACCCTGCCATTCAGCCTCCGGGTTGCTGCCGTCCACAGGCTTGGACCAATCAAACTTAGTTGAGCGGCGCGGAACGGCTCCGTTGTAAGCGTAAAAAATGTTGCCATCGCGATCCGCATACATAACGTTGAACATCGGCACTGCGCCTCCCGCGACGGCCGCTTTAAACTCCTTCAGCGACTTAGCTTTTCCCATCAGGTATCGCTGATAACCGGATCCGCCGTCCTCCAGTTTCGCTAGTTTGATCGAGAGAGGCTTGCCTTCTCTGACCGCTACAATAGGTCCGTGATGCGTCTTACGAAACTTGAAGTTCTTTGGCTCGATTCCCTTAGCCGTTTTGACTCCAATGGTGTCGGTCCATTCCGTCGCCGTCCGGTACTCGCTGCCGTAGCGATACGCCAGAGGGTTCTTACTATCATCAAACTTTTCTATAAACACATCGACGATATCCGGATCGTTTACGGTATGACTCCAGCCAAGGTACTGGTTGTGTCCGATCGTTGGATGGGGAGAGCCGAAGAAAGAAGCGCCGCTCAGATCCCAGCCCTCATTGCTGTGGACGTGGCCTTCGTACCATTGTCCGGGGCCGAAGAAGGGTTGGTGCGGATTTATGAATAACATAGCGTGTCCGCTCGCGCTCTTCGACGGCGTTACTGCCCACATGTTTGAGCCAACGATAGGCTCGGTCTTCGGCTCATCAAGCCCGTTTAACGGTATATTGAGCGAGACGGAGTTTGAGCCGGCGGGCGCGGAAGAATCCAGCGCCTGAACCGCTGTTTTTATCTCATCGACCTTTAGACCGGATTTTCCGTAGATGAACTGCTGGTAGACCAGATACCTGGTTGTCGCGAAGGTTTGCCAGGGCTCAAATTTTGTTATGAGCCTCGGCTTTACCTGCGGGTTTCGCTCAAGAAAGTAGTTGAGACCATCTACAAGCGCTTCGCAAATCTCTCTCTCCCGGCCGGTCACCCGATCATACTCAGCTTTCGCCAATCGCGGGATCTCGAGCGCGCGATTCAACATGTCATCCGCGAGAGTTCTGTCGCCGTAAACTTCAGACGCCCGTCCTAGCGCTCGAATGAACGTGTCCTCAATTTGCCAGAAGTTGTCTTCGGCTTGAGCGTAGATATACCCGAAAACGCAGCTTGCATCCGTTGGCCCGTAGACGTGCGGTACTCCATAGGTATCACGGTAAATCGTAACTGACCGGGCAATCTTCTCAGCCTGCGATTGCGGCATCGAGACGGGCTTTGTTTTAGCCAGCGTGGATACGGGCAAAGTTGCGGCAGCTGAAAGAAGCATTACCGCGGCCAGAATCGAGCTGAAGGATCGAACGGTAGAACGCCGAAACGTATTCGTAATGCTGCGGATTTGTCGCGCGTCGGTAGGCATATTGGCTCCTTTACTTTGCAACAGAGGAACGGCCAGCGCGGAGGCTCCAGTGTTTCAATCAACAAAGCCAGCGCCGCTTTTCGAATCGAGTATTTGCGCATTCTACGTGCTGGTTGTGATCATCCGCAAGGAGAAGCGCTCGGCCGCTGATTGGCGAGAAAAGCGGTTCACAACTGGCTTTCTTCGTGTAAATTCGGGGTCCTTGAGGTTTTGCGCCTCGGTGACCGGTTTGTCATTGCGTTGTTGATCACATTCCGACTAGACTTCTCAAGCTGTCTCAACGACAACTGAGCCGCGAGCCTTTTTCGAGCGGAACAGCGATCCGACTGATTCACATGTGGCTTTGATGTTTCGTTCGGGGTTAGACATGTTAGTACTGATGCAGGATGGTTTCATCGGCTCGGCGATCGTATTGTTCGCCCTTCTTGGTCTCGTCATTGCCTTTGGACTGCTGGCCTTCCTGTTCATACGGTCGAGCCGGCAGAGAAGAGAGCAGGAAGGGCACGTGCGCGATCGGATGTTGGAAATGGAGCGCGAAGCCCACTTTGCGGGTGCCGCCGATCGCGTTCCGATTTCAAGAGATCCCGCCGATGTGGCTCGAGAGATGTCGCGGCTCCTGGGAGAGTACCTCTCGCTTCCCGTCTTTGGTATCTACGCCATCAACGCCTCTCGTACTAAATTGTACGATTTGCTACAGTCAGGCAAAACACAAAATTCCACAGCTTCGATTGCTCCTTATTCGTTACCGGCAACTCTCCTTCAGGATCAAAGCCAACCGGCGATCAGGTCATTGTCATCGCTCGCCGGCCGCGAATCGCCAGGCGTGGCTGTAACCGTAGATCCAACCAATGGCGAGATTGATTTGTCCGGCGACGCTGGACCGAAGAATGGGCAGACGGAACTAAAACCGGAAACTGAGTCCGGAAGGCTCGTGCCTGGTCGTAACAGTGATGACGTTTTGGTTTGGCCCTGGAAAGGTCCATTCGAATGGGCAGGGGTGCTTGTGATGTCCGCGTTCTCATCGATCACTGCCGAGGCGCTCGATCCTTATCGTGAACCACTCGATCGCTTAACCGACCGGCTCGCGGTGGCACTCGAACTTCAACGCGACGACGCGACAAATAATTCTTCCCAATTGCGGGCCGCGCGCACGGCAGACTTCTCACGGTCTCTGATCTCCTGTTTGGAAGATTCTCAGCCATTGGAGGCCGTGGTTCGTGAGGTCACCCGGTTGGTGAGTAGCGACAGCGCTGCGCTTTGGCGTGTTGACGAATCCAGCGGGATGGTGAAAATGGTCGCGGCTCACGGTCTGAGATCCCCGGAGTTCCTGCCATTGCCAATCGGGCAAGGACTTGCTGGTAACGTCGTCAAAACACGCGAGGTGCACGCAATCCAAGATGCACCAGCCGATCCTCGCTGCATTTTTCCTCGCGAGGCACAAGAAAGCGGGATCGTTTCGTATCTTGGCGCGCCGTTGACAGTGAACGGCACCACCCTTGGAGTAATCGAAGTACATTGTGCCAGCCGCCGGACGTGGTCTGATGGTGATCAGCGTGCGCTTGAATCTGCTGCAAGTATCATATCCGAATTAGTTAAGACCACTGATTCGCGTGGAAATCGACTTCGCGTCGAGAGCGCGTATCTTGGACTATCTGAATCCTTACAGCGATTGCGCTCTGCGGATGAGCTCAAGGAGGCCGTGGTTGAGGTCCTTGGGCATGCTCTCGGCGCGTCGCGAGTGGTAGTAGTGGAATTCGGCGACGAGGGCCAGTCCGAACCCGTCAAACACGAGTTCAGGAATTCCGCGGTGAAATCGGCGCTTGGTTTGACATTCGGACAACAGTTCTTCGCTTCGGTTGCCGCTGCAGCACCTGAAGGTCAACCGGTGGCAATCTCAGACTCAACTGAGCGGTCACTCGCCGGTCCGGAATCGGCTGCGGATCTCGAAATTCTCTCAGAGATTGCTGCCCCGATAAGAGTCGAAAACAAAACGAGCGCGGTCGTTTACGTCCACCAATGCGATCGAGTTAAGCAATGGGAGTCGGACGAGATCGAGTTTGCAGAGCGCGTTTCTCGCCAGGTAGCGCTGTGTCTTGCGAATATAAGCGCACTGGAGGCGGTCGCTCGTGACGCGCAACATTCTCGTGAGGAGTTGAAGAAGATTATTGAGGCTAACACTGAGGCGCCCGCCCGTATCCGGGAGCTCGAACAAAAGCTGACGCGAATGGAGCACGCGCTAACCCAGACGCGCAGTCTTGAGGAGCAGGCGAGAGGACTTCTTGCAAAAGCTTCGGAGCTGGAGGCAAAGAGCCGTATCGAATCCGAAGCTCTGCGACGCAACGAGGCCGAAGTTCGTCAGAATCTCGAACGGCTTCAACAGGAGCACAAACAGGCGCAAGATTCCTCGCGACAATTGCTGGAGATCAACAGGCTCAAGAGCGAGTTTATTGTTAACGCAGGCCGTGAAATCGAATCTTCGCTACAGTCCGTGTTGGGGTTGGCGGAATTGCTCGAGCGGGGTTCTTACGGGAGCCTGACAACAGAACAACGTGAAGCAGTGCACGGTGTGTACAGTTGGGCGCGGAGAATCAAGAGCGATGTCGATTGGCTTGTCGAATACGGGTCTACGCGGGCGAGGCGGTTGGAATCGAGGAGCACCGCCTGAAGAACCACGATGTGATCCGCATCTGGACTTATACGACCTATCAGGTTTTGGCCTTCCTTAAATGAAAATCACTGTTTTCTATGTCGGAACCAGCTTGCTTGCGGCGCTCAAGCGCGCGGAAGACGAGATTAACGCTCGTCACAAAGTTGCTCTGGAGGTCGCGACGTATAACTGCGGAGCGCCACTGTCGGAAGCTCAATGGCGTGCGGTCAATAGCGATCTGGGCGCCAGCGATATCGTCTTCATTATTCATGTGACCGACGGTGAAAATGCCGCTCGGATTAATAATGCACTTGAGCTTCATAGCCGGCATCACAACGCAGTCATCGCGTTTAACTGCATGCCTGACCTGATGCGGCGCACGCGGCTGGGAAAACTCGACTTTTCGGGGCTCATGAAAAGCCGCAAGAGTGCTGAGGCTGGGGCTCGCGAAACGTCCGCATCCGGCTTCGCACAAAAACTTTCATCCTGGATGAGTGACTTCATGAAAACTAGTCGCTCAACCGATAATCGCATATTCGCGAAGCGCAGCGGGCTGCCAGGCAATGCAGACTCCTATCTCAAGTTAATCCGGCGATTGCCGGCTGTTCTTAAATTCGTGCCGAGCGCCGGCAAGCTCAGAGACATCAAGAACTACATCTTGTTGTTCGGTTACTTCCTTCAGCCTACCCCGAGCAACATCCGTTCGATGCTCCTTCTTGCAATAAAGCAATACGCCCCCGGCGATCGTAAGGCAATTGTAATCGATCCTCCCGAAGAAATGCCGTTAGTTGGAATCTATCATCCGGAGGCTGACGGCTTGTTCGAGACATATGAGGCTTACCAGGAATGGCACCGTGAGAAACGCGGCGCCCCGCCGGATCCTATACGGACAATCGGACTCCTGTTGATGCGCCCTCAAATCATAAGCGATTCGCGACGGCATTATGATGGACTTATTCGAGCAATCGAGGAAGCTGGATTGGATGTGATTCCAGCGATTTCGACGTTCATGGACAACAGGGATGCTTGCCTTAAGTTCTTTGTTGACCACCAACAGCCCGGGAGAGCTTCCAACAAGAAAAAGAGCGATCGCAGAAATCGCGATGACATCGGTGAAGACTCAAAAGACGTGACGAATTCACCTGATTCGAACTGGAAGTCCCGGGTGAGCCAGGTTGTATCACTGACCGGGTTCAGTTTTGTCGGTGGGCCGGCTATGAATGATAGCCAGGCGGCAGCGGATTTTCTCAGCAGACTTAACGTACCGTTTCGTTCGATGGTTTCTCTCGATGTCCAAACTATTGAGCATTGGAAGCAGAACAAACTCGGGCTAAACCCGATTCAAACGGCAATGCAAATTGCTATACCGGAAATCGACGGCGGCACCGAACCCTTCGTGTACGGGGGACTCCCGGCGGCGGGAAATCAACCCGAACCGCTGGAAGAGCGGTGTCGACGGATTGCCCGTCGTCTTGCGCGGTGGAACCGTATGCGGACGGCCCCGCGATCTGACTTACGGCTTGCCTTGCTTGTGTTTTGCTTTCCTCCAGACAAGGGCAACATTGGAACTGCAGCGGATCTGGATGTTTTTCCAAGTCTGTTCGAAATTCTTTCGAGGCTCAGATCTAACGGTTATCAGGTCGATTTGCCAGTCACAGCGGAGGAACTAAGGGAAAGGCTCCTGAAGGGGAACTCAGATGACACGGGAACGCTCACTAACGTTGCGTATCGTATGAGCGCGGATGAATATCGGCTCCTGTGCCCGTACGTCGGTGATGTCGAGGCGGAGTGGGGGCAGGCTCCGGGGACGATCAACTCGAACGGACGCGAGATCCTGGTGCTGGGTCATCGTTTTGGAAATGTGTTTGTCGGAGTCCAGCCGACGTTTGGCTATGAAGGCGATCCGATGAGATTGCTCGCGGCCGAAAGCGGTGCGCCGCATCATGGTTTCATGGGATTGTATACATACCTCGAGAGAATCTTTCAGGCGGATGCGGTGGTGCACGTCGGGACGCATGGTTCACTGGAGTTTATGCCGGGCAAACAGGTCGGACTATCCGAGAAATGTTGGCCCGATCGATTAATCGGGGAGCTGCCGAATATCTACATTTACAGCGTGAACAATCCGTCCGAGGGCACTATCGCGAAGCGGCGGTCATACGCTGAGCTTGTCTCTTATCTTACTCCGCCGATTGAGAACGCAGGACTGTATAAAGAGTTTGCGTCGATGAAGGATTTGCTGAGTTCTTATAGAGCTGCCGGCGAGGAGGTGGAGAGGCAGCGACTGTTTGAAGCAATAGAAGAGAAAGCGAGACAGCTGAATTTGTAACCAGACTTACGAACCAACCAAGGCATTCCCGCAAACTCTGCAGTGTGTCCTTCTCTTCGCATTGAGGTTTTTACATTCGGTACATTTGTAATACATCTTGCTAGTGAAAAGATTCGTTAGTACGGCACTGAAGACCAGAATCCCGCCTAGCACAAGAATCGTGATCAGAATTTCTCCCAGTTTACTCATTGATTCTCGACGGCTGTACTCTTTTGGGTAGTGAGGGCGTAGAAATCGCTGCCACGTTCCTCGAGCACGCCCTCGCGGACCAGTTGCGCAACCACGTCGATTACCTTTTCGCGTGCCTGCGGATCGTTTCCTCCTGCTTCAAAGAGGATGTGCAGGTCCAGGGTATCGGTATTCATTTGATCGAACAATTTCAAGATTCGTTTACTTAGGTTATCCATTCGGGACTATCTCCTGGTTTGCGTATGCGCCTACAAAGACATCATAGCAGCCCGCCTCCCGATGGTGGAGACCAGAGACCCGATAGTAAGGATTTCCGGTCCTGCGATTTTGCAATTCGTCCGCGAATTGGTGCCGGGGCTGCAATTTGCAATTCGTCGGTTAAAACTTGGGTGCCGGTTCTGCGATTTGCTATTCATTAACCTGGAGTTGAGCCCAGTGTAAGCACAAGTCCTGAACTCGAATGTCGCAATATCTGTCTGACAAGCCCAATCAAACGTGGTAGAGTACCGCGCAGTAACAAACGGGGATGACATCCGACTTCCTGGGGTTCCCGGCAAATTAGAAACGATACGCTTGGAGGAAGTCGGAATGCTCTTCAAGACCATTAGTGCCGCCGTATTTGGCATTGACGCCTATGTCGTAGACGTAGAAATCGATCTAACCCCGCGCCCCGGCGACAGCCAGACGCCGATCTTCACAATGGTTGGCCTGCCCGACCCCGCGGTTCGAGAAAGCCGCGAGCGAATCCGTGCTGCTATCAACAACTGCGGCTTCTTCTTTCCAATACATCGCGTAACCGTCAACCTCGCTCCTGCCGATGTGAAGAAGGAAGGTTCCAGCTTCGATCTGCCCATTGCGATCGGGATACTTGGGGCAAACTCGGATCTCAAACGCGAAGAACTCAATGATACCCTGATCGTTGGCGAGCTATCACTCGACGGACGCGTCCGCCCGATCAAAGGCGCTTTGCCAATTGGGGTCGCAGCGCGGGCGCACGGGATAAAGCGATTGATAGTGCCCGAGGAGAATGCTCATGAGGCTGCAGTTGTAACGGGACTCGAAGTTTATCCGGTGGCGACACTGAAGGGTGTTGTTGATTTGCTCAACAGCCCGTCTCCTCCGTTGCCCTTGAATATCGATACGGAAGCCCTGTTGGCAAACCTCGACCATTATCCCGATGACTTCCGCGAAGTGCGTGGTCAGCCGCATGCGAAGCGCGCGATCGAGGTGGCTACCGCAGGGGGTCATAATATTCTGCTCATTGGTCCTCCCGGCTCCGGAAAGACGATGCTTGCCAAGCGGATGCCGACTATTCTCCCACCGCTCGAATTCGAAGAGGCGCTTGAGTGTACAAAAATCCACAGCGTCGTCGGATTGACTGAGCGACACGGTCTGATCACCACGCGTCCGTTTCGGGCTCCTCATCACACCATTTCTGATGCCGGACTGATTGGCGGCGGGGCGATGCCTCGGCCGGGCGAAGTGTCACTGGCTCACAACGGCATGCTGTTCCTTGATGAGTTGCCGGAATTCGAGCGGAACGTGCTCGAGGTTCTTCGACAGCCGTTGGAGGACGGCAAAGTGACTATCAGCCGCGCATCGATGTCGTTGACGTTCCCGTCTCGTTTCATGCTCGCGGCGGCAATGAACCCCTGTCCCTGTGGATTTTTTAATGATCCGACTCGCGATTGTAAGTGTTCGCCGATCCAGATCCAGCGATATGTATCGAAGATCTCCGGCCCGTTGCTTGATCGAATAGACATACACATCGACGTTCCGGCGGTGAAGTTCAAAGAGCTGGCCAGCGATGCACCGGGAGAGAGTTCGTCAGACATCCGCGAAAGGGTAGTTCGCGCTCGTCGCGTGCAATTGGATCGCTTTACAAGCGAGCGAATCTTCTGCAACGCGCAGATGTCTCCGCGGTTGATACGGAAGTACTGCGCGATCGACTCGGAGTCAAAGGGGTTGCTGGAGAACGCAATCACACGATTGGGCTTGTCCGCCCGAGCATACGATCGAATCCTCAAGGTGAGCCGGACGCTAGCTGACCTGACAGGAAAGCCCGGCATCGAGCCTGGCAACGTCAGCGAAGCCATTCAGTACCGCACACTCGATAGGAATTTCTGGGCCTGACCTGACCTCGGAAAGACCGATGTAGCGCGAATAAAGTAGGCGACACTCATCGTCCCGTTCCGTGGATTCCATGAAACGTTCATTCCACAGGCCTCCTCCCGCTTGACTAAGGAGTCGCTCTTCGCCACACGGCAACTGTATACGACGATTGCGGGAGCAACGTCAGGTTAATCGAGTAGATGCTGCCATACCATTTGCGATCTGGACTCATTCCGATTTTGGCTCCCGGGGCTTTTGCTCGAACAGTTCTGGAAACTTCGCCCGCATCTTCGGCGTGATCCGATAGCCCGCGTCCTCGAAAGCTTCACCGAAGTCGTTTCGCTCACCTCCTCCTTTGCCGATGTGACACACCGTACACTTGCCATGTAACTCTGCCTTCGAGTAAGGATCATTATTGTATCGATCCATAAATGCAGGCTTTGCGAATACAACCAACGCCGCCAACGCGAGGTACGTTACAGCAAAGATCAGCCTGACACCTTTGTGAGTCGACATATTTATATCTAAAATACGTAAGCGATCGAAGCGGCGAATCCGTTTCGCCCGTAGCCCTTATGCGGAAGCGGACTCTCCCCGAACAGGGCACCCCCGATCCCCGCCGGAACATCAGGTACTGGACCGAATGTATGATTGAATAGATAGTTCAACTTGAAAATCACGGTCGAGGACGGTGCGAGGTTAAGCCCAAGTGTTGTGCGTGAACGATTGAGGTAAAAGTTCGGTATCGTCCGGTCCAATCTCACAACCTCATAGCGCACAACCGGCGCGATGTAACCTCCTTCATCGAACCGTTCTGTGAACAGATGCGGAGAAAACCTGTATGTGCCTTCCGTGTAAAAACCGTCTTGCCCTGGAGTACGCTCCGCCACAAACTCTGCGAGAGCCGAGACGCTCTCCGGATTACTCGGATCAACCACAGGCGGAGCAGGGCTTCGGCGCGGGATGCCACCGACAATGTTTGAACGTCCGTACTCTCCGTTAATTACCAGCGCGCCGCGATGATACGAGCCGTCAAAGAAAAGAATTGTCGCCGACTGCGGCCGCTCATCGAGGGCAGTAAATCTGCCGTTATAAACCGACGCTCCAACCCCCAGGCCGTTGATTGGCGACAGTCCAATCCGACCCACAATTGCTTTCCGATCATTTTGCGCTTGAAAGGCAAACAACCCAGGCTCGGAGGCCGACGACTGACCTAACAGGCGAGAGAACGGTGTTGGTTCGTCGTCAGCATTCCTACTACGCATCCCGTTAACTACATCGGCTTCATACGTGAGCTTCATCTTGTAAGGAAGCTTTAGTCTGCCCCGCACGCCGATGCCTGCGTCGCGATACGCAGTCGGAATAATGAACTGATTTATCAACGGTCGAATCGTGGTTAAGTTCAAGTAAGAATCGTGGAATGTGTTGAATCGGCCGATCGCGGGCACGATTATGCCGCCGCGAAAGGCGAACTCCGGCCGCATTCTCCATTCGACGTAAGCCTGCTCGATATCGATCTCGCGTGAGCCGAATTCGTACTCAAGCTCGGAATTGAAAACTATGTTTTGCTTCTCAGCGAGCACGGCCGCTATGCCCAGAACCATTCTTGTGTTCTGAAATGTTGGGGTCCCACCGCCGTCGGCGCGCTCGTTTATAGGAGACTCGCGAAACTGAAAGTCGCCGTAGCCGCCAATCGTTATCCGATCTGTGTGCAGAAGGTTTCCCGCGCCTGACAGGTCCCCGCCCTGTGCTTTCGACGCCAGGGCTACGGATGCGTGGTCGGACGTTGCTGCTGACTGTCCAGCATTCCTGTCGACTTTCGGCTTATTTTGTTGAGTAGATTCGGTGGTGCGCTCTTTCCCCTGGTTGTTGGCAGCAGCTCCGGCGGGGATCGATATCTCCTGTGAGTTGCTGTCTCGTTGGATCAACCTGCTTTCCACCAAGGACCGGAGACGCTCAATTTGTGCTCGTAGTTCTTTAACCTCGTCGCGCAGCTGTTCAACCTCGGTTGCGGAGGTAGATTGGGCCGCGACATTGTCACGCAACGGGTCCGCCTGCGAGATTCCTTTCTCAACGGGTTGAACGACCTGGCTCTTACCTATAGTCCGATTGTTCGGACTTTGGGAATAAACCGGTGACCAAGATGCGACCAACATCAGTACCATAGCTGCGGTTGAGCCGCTCGAAAAATTCAGTGAGCGCCAAGAGAGTAATACTCCCAGTCGAAACATTGGTCTTCTGAGTAAAGAATCCTGTTCTTGCATTATAGTGCCCCCATTACCAGTATTATTTGAAAATGACTTTCAAAATCAGAAGTGGAGTATATGGAGCGGGTCGCGCGGTGTCAACGCAGACAAGGATTCCGCTCCGGTACTGTCTTAGTCAGACAAAGATTGGCAGTTTCGCGACATATGAGACGAGATCGCCATATATAACCATGCCGAGGCCCCTATCCTACGCCGCAGACCTCGTCTAACCTAGCTTTAAGCAAGTCCTCATTCAAACGTAATCTCAACGGCGTATTCTTATCCGTTGACGAGGTCGCCGTGCGAAGAACTTTTGCTGAGATTATATTAGATTTGAGCAGATGAGTCCGACCCAGTTTGTCCTCAGAACATAAAGAGAAGCCCTGAATCAGCATCGACAAGCGAAAATGCAGGTTCACCGGGTTGTCGACCTGTCATTCAGGGATTTCTTTGATCCGGCAGCATCCGAACTGAGACCGCCGCGCAAGCTCCTTGATCTGATAGGCAAGCACGTTCGCCTGGTCGGTTTCATGACACAGATGGATTATTCAGGATCATTTGACAATTGTGTAGGCTCTAGGTGTAGGTAGAACGCCGGCGCATAAGCCACATCAACTCGCATTTCCTCCCCGCGGGCGTGCCTTTTCAACCATTCTGGATCTAGTGTAGTGCGTCATAAATAGCGCAACAATTGCAATTCTGCATCGTATAGGCTATAGGAGGACGATACGATGCGGGCAGCACGGGAAATCAAATTAACTGATGCGTTGCGGGAGTCGCTCGAGAAAGCGGCGCGAGCGCGCACGGCATCAGTCAGATTTGCGTTACGAGCCAAGATGATTCTGATGGCCGCTGACGGGATGACGGACTTATTGATTGCAGAACAATTGAAAGTATCGCGACAGAGTGTGGGTCGATGGCGTGGGCGGTTTCTTCTGCTCGGTATCGAAGGGATTAAGAAGGATGCTCCACGGCCAGGTCGGAAGCCGAAGATCTCCCCGCAAACAGTGCAAAGGGTGGTACGCATGACTACCCAGGAAAAGCCATCTAACGCGACACATTGGAGCACTCGCACAATGGCTCGGGCGAGCGGGTTGAGCGAAGCGTCAGTCCGGCGAATCTGGAAAAGGCACGGCCTGAAACCCCACCTGTTGAGAACGTTCAAGCTCAGCAATGATCCGTTATTCAGTGATAAGGTAGAAGACATAGTTGGTCTGTACCTCAATCCTCCTGAACACGCGTTGGTGTTGTGCGCTGACGAAAAAAGTCAGGTGCAGGCTCTGGACCGCACACAGCCCGGACTTCCATTGAAGAAGGGGCGTGCTGGCACAATGACTCACGACTACAAGCGCAACGGAACCACCACGCTGTTTGCTGCTCTGAGCGCACTTGATGGAAAAATCATCGCCACCTGCGCGCCAAGACACCGTCATCAAGAGTGGCTCAAATTTCTTCGGTTGATCGACAAATCAACGCCACAGGAAAAGCAGCTGCACCTGGTGATCGACAATTACTCGCCGCATAAACATCCCGCAGTTGCGCGTTGGATGAAGCGACACCCGCGTTTCCACGTTCACTTCACGCCAACCAGCGCTTCGTGGCTAAACATGGTCGAACGCTTCTTCAGAGATCTAACTCACAACCAACTCAAACGAGGCGTCTTTGGCAATACTGATGAGCTGATCCGAGCCATCGACGCGTATATCGAAAATCATAACGCCGACCCAAAACCGTTTATCTGGACGGCGAAGGCGTCCGACATTCTGGAAAAAGTGAAACGTGCGCGCGCCAAGCTTAATAAGTTATCGACTGTTTGACGCAATACACTAGAAACATTCCTAGTGACTCGCTCGCTGTCTTTGGCAAAAACTTGAATCGATCTTACTCACAAAGACAATAATGCGGAGCGACACGAACTCATCCGCTTCAACCTCGCATGACGAGGTCAGGTCGCAATTATCGAAAAACCCTGCGCAACAACACGTCAAATAAGGCTCGCCTTTCAAACACCCTCCACCTTTCAAAGCTAGGAACCTTCCTAGTGACTGCTGATGCCGGTTGAGTTATCTCTTACATCGCAGCCTATTAGCGGCCGCCAGCGCCTGGGTCGGCCTGCCATTTTGAGCCCAGATGTTCTCCGTCAAACAGCAGATCGGGAGGCTTAAGATGGATAACGTGATGACCGTCTCGATCAACGCGGTCAGGGAGACGTCGAGCAGGGATTACAGCGTCCGGCAAGTCTTCATGGCATCGTGCGTGGGAACGCTGATCGAGTGGTATGACTTTTTTATTTTCGGAAGTCTTGCTGTTGTCATCTCCCCGCTTTTTTTCCCACCCGGCGATGAAACACTCGCGTTGATCGCTTATCTAATGACCTTTGCAGTCGGATTTGTGGTGCGTCCGTTTGGGGCGCTGGTCTTCGGGCGCATCGGTGATCTGGTCGGGCGCAAGTATGCGTTTCTGGTTACGCTTTTGATTATGGGTGGCGCGAGCACGGCGGTCGGTCTTTTGCCGACGTTTCAAACGATCGGTTACGCCGCGCCTTTAATGTTGATTGCAGTGCGCGTATTGCAAGGGCTGGCAGTCGGCGGCGAATACGGCGGCGCGGCAGTTTATGTCGCCGAGCATGTTCCTGACCATCAACGGGGATTTTATACGAGCTTCATCCAGATCGCCGGACCACTCGGCATCTTCGCCTCGTTAGCGGTCATCCTTCTTTTCGAACCGTTAATTAAGAACATCTATGGCGAGGAAGCTTTCGTTGCGTGGGGCTGGCGAGTTCCGTTCCTTCTCTCGATTGTCCTGGTTTTAGCTTCTCTCTTTATCCGTCTGCGAATGAAAGAGTCGCCGATTTTCCAACACCTCAAACAAAACGGAAAATCTTCGACCAATCCTCTACGCGAGGCATTTGCGAATAAGGGAAACTTGAAGCCGGTGTTAATTGCGATCTTTGGCGCGTGCGCCGGACAGGGCGTCGTTGCGCTCACGGCAAATATATACATTCAATACCATCTGACGACGATTCTGAAGGTGAACCCGCGGACGACGCAGATGATTGTAGCCGCGGCCCTATTGCTTCAAATTCCTTTGCAAATTTTCTTTGGCTGGCTTTCCGATCGCATCGGGCGCAAGAAATTGATGATGGCGGCTTGTCTGTTGGCAGTGCTCTGTTATTACCCGATTTTCAAGGCAATGACTGATGCGGCCGGAACAAACGTCGTCGCCGTTCAATCAACAAGGAATCCCGTCACCGGCGAATACAAACTCACCCCAGTTTCACCAATGACAGAAGCAAACGCGACCGCAATTCACAAAGGCAAGCCAGTCGCGCGGACTAATGAAGCGGCAAACCCGAATGTCGGTGTACTGATTCTATTGGTGTTTAGCCTGATGGTTCCCTATAGCATGATTTACGGACCGATTGCCGCCTATCTTGTCGAAGCATTTCCGGCAAAGGTTCGTTACACCTCGGTCTCGCTGCCGTATCACATCGGCAACGGAGTCTTCGGAGGTCTAGTTCCGACAATCGGACTAGTCTCCTGCGCCTGGTCCGGCAATATCTACGCCGGATTGATCTATCCGATGATCATCGCGACGATCACCTTCTTAGTCGGCGTGGTAATGTTGCCCGAAACTCGACAACTCAGGATTTGGGAAGAGCTTGAACGGTGAGAGAGTTCACAGCTCGGAATGTTCTAATGCGCGTGGTCGGCGGGGGAACGACTATTCCGTGGGAAGTACGAGCTCACCATCCTGATTTCCGTACCGCATCGTCGTTTGGCGATACTGAGACGTCACAATTTCGAGTGCGGGTCTGATCTGTCCGACGGCAATTGAATTTCTTCCAAGCCAAATGATCTCCGTCGAGATGAACGATCATCCACGGACGATCTGAATATCACATAGCGCGACTATCGTCACGGCTCGGTGTCGTGCCATTCGGATGCGAATGGACGAGCGCGATGACCTTAAGCTCGTACACGCACCGGCGGAAGAGAAGGTTGGGGAGCGTTGCGCGCGCTTTACCCGTGCACGGGCGAGATCAAATGGGAGTTCAAGTACCTTTCAGCTCCGTGGGGAGGCGCGCTCTCGACCGCGGGCGCGCTGGTGTTTGCGAGTATCTGGAAGGCAACCTGATTGCTTTTGATGCGCGAACAGGGCGCGATCTCTGGCATTTGCAGACCGGCTCCGAGATCTATGCCTCACCGATAGCCTATGCGGTTCGCGGTAGGCAATACGTTGTTACCGCGTCGGGTAGCGCGTTGTTCGCCGTGGCTTTGCCTGAGAGTAGGTTAGCGAAAGAGGCTGCGGCCACACGCTGAAATTTGCGCTTTGCCGAAATGAAGCCGCGGCCCGGTTGGCGAAAGGAGTTGGTCGGTTTTTCGGAGTCTGAGGTCCTAAAGCGGTATCGTGTCGATTGCGCTCTGTCTATGACAGCACAGTTCGTCGAGAGACCACCAAAAGTCTTTTAAAAGATCTCTTGTTTTGCTCCTAGCCAAGCTGCTCGTCCGATTCTTATTATTCCAACTAATCTCCGCAGATTATCGCGAGCTCCGATTCATTGATTCTTCATCCGGCGCAGGCATACCCCATTGGGTGATTCACGATCAAGCTGCAGAGGCCGGTTCCAGCAGGTCCAAGTGAGGCTACTTTAACGGCCGCTAATTGAATGCACAGCGATCGGAAGTCTTTAAC
>Ga0126382_10000164_pt1 | contig 24383 bp, 18 predicted proteins | sample PanSoiMetPlot_30_FD_92548 | JGI IMG/M metagenome (GOLD analysis project Ga0126382, IMG submission 92548) | Tropical forest soil microbial communities from Panama - MetaG Plot_30 | ecosystem: Environmental > Terrestrial > Soil > Tropical forest > Bulk soil | place: Panama | collected 2016-02-17
GGTCTCCAAGCCTGGCGAGAAGCTCCTGGTGATTGGCTATGGATCAGGTTGTGACGCGCTGCTGTTCGAGGTCACAGATGAAATCGATACCGCGAAAGCCGTCGCTGGAAGACGAGGTGTACAGGGACATCTCGCTTCCAAGGCTAACCTCGATAGTTATGAAAGGTACACAAAGTTTCGCGAGTTGATCGAGACCGATTCTGCCAGACGACAGGCCCCCTCCGCGTCGGCGGCGGTTATTTGGAGAAAGCGCGATGATATCTACCGTCTTCGCGGTTATCGCTGCCTGGCGTGCGGAAAGGTGCAGTATCCACATCAACGTGTTTGTATAAGCTGTTCATCAAAAGACAATTTCGAGAGCATCCCGCTCGCCGGCAAACGCGCGAAGCTTTTCACTTTCACGCTTGACTATTTGAATGCAGATCCCGATCCGCCTACGGTGATGAGCATCATTGATTTTGAAGGCGGCGGCCGCGCTTATCTACAGATGACCGATCGCAATCCTGCCGATGTAAGAATCGACCAGAGTCTCGAGATGACGTTTCGCAGGTTGTATGAAGCTGAGGGTTTCACGAATTATTACTGGAAGTGCCGCCCCGAACGATGACACCCTGAGATAGGACCAATAGGACCAATTGGACCAATAGGACGAATAGGACGAATAGGACGAATAGGACCTATTAGTCCAATTTCCGTGCAAGCGCGATTCTGTGCTGCGTTCTAAGGCCAGAGCGATTCTCCAGCCCACATTTTCGATCCAAAAAAAGAGGAGAGATCTATGAATGCTCCGATCAGAATGCTTATGGGTCTATTTCTGTGTGGGTTGTCGCTGTCGTGCTCGTCGTCCGGCAAAATTGTCGAAGCTAAGTCTGAAACGCCTTCACGGACCCGGTTGGTTCCAGCCACAGCATCGAATCTACGTGTCGCAGTTAGACCGGAATGGCGATTGGGCGCTCCATTTACATACGAGAACCTTACCATTTTTCCTGTGTTATCCGATCAGTCAGATACGCGTGCGGACCTTATTACACTCGACGAAGGCTTGCGCTCGGGCGAAGTGACGATCAGTGAACTGGGAGCGGACGGAAGTTCGCGCACCATCGATCACCGCCAATTGAGTAGCAGCGCGGAGGTGAACCGTCTCGCATTGACCAACAAGTCAGGCAAAGCGCTCGTGCTGATTGCCGGCGAAATGATATTGGGTGGAAGACAGGATCGAATCGTCGGGCACGATTGCATAATCGAGGCGTCTGCCACACCGGTTCCGCTCGATGTGTTTTGTGTGGAACACGGGCGGTGGTCGGGTGGATCTGCATTTGGGCAGAGCGGGCGCAACGTTGCGGGAGATCAAAGCGCGCGAAGGGATGAAACCAATAAGCTTGCTACTATGGCGCCGCTTGCGCGACCTAACATTCGCGAGAAAGCCCAGGCGCAGAAAAGCCAGGATCAGGTTTGGAACTCAGTGGCTGAGACGGTGACGGTGAACGGTACCAGCACGTCGACCGGCACCCTGAAGAGCGTTTACGAGGACAAGGCGGTAAACGGAAAACTCGAGGGCTACGAACGCGCCTTGAGAGACAGTTTATCGGCTGAAAGTGTTGTTGGCGTTGTTGCGGCTATTGGTAACAAGATCATCTCTGCGGATGTCTTTGCTAACCATTCTTTGTTTCATGCGTATTGGCCAAAGATGTTGAAGTCGTACGCCTTGGAAGCAGTCAGCACGAAAAGCGCGAGGAAAGCCGAAGTAATGAAAGCTGAGGCTGAGGCATTTCTAGCGCGGGTACAAGGCACGAGTGCAGCGAATGGACAGGACGGCGTGTACAGACTTAAAGAGAACCAGTCTGGAGCTGACGCCAGCTTCGAGCTTGAGTACACGGCTAAGGCACCGTCTTTGGTGCACTTCAATCGCGTCGCGAAGCAATAGCTTCGATTCTCCGATCTGCGAAATCTGCGGATGAGGGTTCCTATTTGTCCTGACCGCCTGCACTCTGATCTGCTTTTTTGGGCGAACTCTTGAAATCATTAAAATTCAACAACGCGTTGAATAGCATGTTGAACTCACCAAAATTCTGCCAGCGATAACAGGGATTAGTGGAGAAGAGCAGTACGCGTCCCCGCCCTACGGGGACATCGACAATTGCAGCACGATTTCGAATCTCAGCAACTCCCTTCATTAACCCGCTAAGCACCGATCTGTCGGTACCGGGGAATCGCATCAATACCTGGTTGCCGCGATCGCGTTCAGGAACCTGAAACAAGGGTCCATTTGCGTAACGCACGGGTACAGTCTTTTGAGAATAACCGTAGAAAATCGGATGGGCTGGCTGAATGATCTCGGCCTCGACAATCGGTCCTGGCGCATAGAACTGAGGAGACGTTCGTCCGGCATCAATGTTTCGCGTAAGACCAAACTCCGACGGAAAGAAACTTGCGCTGCCAAGCGTTACAAGCAGCCCACCGTCGTTTATGAATTTCTCAAACTCGGCCACACCCGAAATTCCCATCCCTCCGGTGATATCCGGCGATTCACCATAGACACCCAGATTCTTAAACCTCTCAGTCTTTGTATATGCGATAGGCTTGCTCCTGGGCTCGATGTCGTAAACCAGCCCTTTCCCGCCACGACCTTGATTGGGAACTACGATTACATCGTACGCACTGCGCAAGTCGCCCTTCTTGACTCGCTCCTTATAGATTAAGTCGAATGGGACTTCGAATTTGTCCAGTGCATAACGTACCCATCCCACCTCTTGGGTATTGCCCCAGGTGCTGTAAACCGCGACCCGTGGCAGATCCAGTTCATGCATCGGCACATTTGGAAGGCTCGAGACCGCCGCAGCCGTGAGCCCCAGTTGTTCAATTGCGTCCTTTACGCGGCCTTGCACATTCGTTCCGTTCTGATTGAGCGGTACGACAAACGAACCAGCCGGGAATTCAGTTGTACCAACCTTGAAGGACTGCTCAGCCGCCTGGAACTTAAGATCCTTCAATCGATATCGAAGCGAGATCATATTATTAGAGCCGTAATGCGCGATCGCATATGCACTCGCGGTCTGTGAGCCTGCGAGAGTACCCTTAATTTCGAGCACGTCTACAAGCTGAACAGGGATATCGAGAATAGACTTATCCGCAATCTCCTTTATCTCGGCGTGACTCATCAAGCCCATCGTCCAGCCTGTATCGTCATAGGTCCTCAGATTCTGGTCCGGAAAGTCCTGCTTCTCCAGAAGTATTTTTGCCAATCTGCCGTACGGTTGATTGCGCTTGATCACGAATGAACCGGCTGGAAAAGAATCCTCCTTCAATTTGATCTCAGCTGAAGTACGGCCAACTTCGATCCCCTGTATGCGAAGAATGTTGACCATAGTCGCCACGCGGGTCATATCACGCTGGCCCGCAGGGATCACGTAACCGAACGGGGCCTCTTTTTTGCCGGCCTCCACCGAGTTGCGGCTCTTGCGATAGAAGTTTTCGAGGATGAGCTTTGGAAATGATGCAGTTAGTTGGAGGGCGGATAGTACGCCCGTTTCCATATAATTTGTATTGTTGCGCATCGACCAGATTACTTCTCTGTAGGGCGGAAGAGGTCGATACCATTCCCGGCTGGTCGGACTGGTTCGACCGCCGCCGGTCGCCTCGCCCGAATCCACTTTTCGCTTCATCGTGTTTGCTCCCGCATTGCCGAAGGTCTCGTACATTCGCAGCATTCCGTTATGGTTGGATGACATGAATCCGAGGTAGCCCGGAGACCACATATCCACGAATGCGTGTGTCCAAACGCCGGGCATTCCGTACTTAATCATCTGAGTCATTTCGAAGTTCGAAAACCAGGGCAGCTCCCCGTAGAGAATCGGATCGAGCGTCGGGTTTTGCGGCGCCTGTCCGCTGAAGGTGTACATAAACGGCACTGATTCATGGAGCTCGTGCATAATCGGAGGATGCCACTGCAAATACCAGTCAAGCAGCGTTCGCATCGTGAGCTGCGAGTAGTTCATATCGCGATTGTTGTCGTGAAATATGTACTTACCCCAATACGGCGGGCCGCCAACGCTGTCCTCCTCGGTCTTCTCGTCGATCTTGTGCCGGTAGTACCAGTCCACATAACGGTCGCGGCCGTCGGGCTCAGCAACCGGCGTTATGGTGACGATTACGTTGTCTCGAATCTGGTTTATGACTGGCGAGTCCTCGGCGGCGAGTCGATAAGCGAGCTCCATTAACATCTCTGGCGGACCCGTTTCGGCGCTATGAAGTCCGCCCATCACGTGATAGATAGGCTTCGCCTTAGCGATCACCTCGTTGGCCTGCTCTTCGGTTAACTTGCGCGGATCAGCCAACTGGCCGAGATAAGCTCGATACTGATCAATGTTTTTGATTGATTCCTCGGAACCGACTGCTACCACGACGCACTCGCGTCCTTCGTCAGTAGTCCCAATCGGAAACACCTTCACTCTCGACGTCTTCGCCGCAAGCGCCCGATAATAGGCGACGGCGTCGGCGTAATACGTTAGCTTTCCGGGCGCACCGATGTGATGTCCAAGCACATCTTTCGGGGACGGAATGTCGGGGACTTTCGGCAGGTGATCGACAAGCGGGCTAATGAATTCCGGTTTTGTGGTCCACTCTTTCACGGATCGGGCGAAATCGGCATCCTGTTCCTGGCCTTTTGGCTTCTGAGCCGATACAACACCGCTCAAAAGTATGACAATTGCCAGGACAAGCAGTCCTCGCTTCCGATGAAAAGCATTCATATCGATCTCCTGAAATAGTAGTCAGTGACCACGGATTGAGCACGGCCTGAGCACGGACTAGTGATCACGGACTAATCACGGACTGACCACGGACTATTTTTAGTTTTCTAAACAAAAGCTTTTTAACACCATTGGACGTTTCTTACCAGAAGGGTCAGATTCAGAAGATCAGATTCAGAAGGTCAGATTCGATAGGGATCCGCTTGTTAACCGTATGGCTACCAAATGTTAACTCTCTGCGGCCGAGTCCTCTGAAAGCACATGCAAAGTGAATCAGATTATGCTTGAATCAGAGAATGCGGTTTTGAGGCGGCTGCTGCTTGAAATTCTCCTTGCCCGCGCAGCGCCGATGCGGTCGCATTTCTTGAAAGAAAATGCAAAAGGATCGCGAGAAAAGTTTAATAGTATTCCTGGGGGAACCAATCAAACGCTGCTGGATCGCACGAACAAAGAAATACCCCCGCTTTCCAAGTGCGTCTCAGTAGCCATTTCTTAACTGGAGGTATAAGCAATGCCAGAGGTTAAAGCTCACGCACCGGGATCGTTCTGTTGGTTTGAGCTCAACACAAGTGATCCCGCGGCGGCGAAGAAGTTCTACACAGGTTTGTTTGGATGGCAAACAGAAGATATGCCGGCCGGCCCGGATATGGTTTACACAATGCTGCGACTCAGCGGACTGGAAGTAGGAGCGCTCTGCGGATTGCAGCCGGAACAAAAGGCGCACGGCGTACCACCACATTGGATGACCTATATCGCGGTTGAGAGTGCGGATGCCGCGGCCCAGAAAGCAGCCTCACTTGGAGGAACGGTTTTGGCACCTGCCTTTGACGTGATGGACGTTGGACGAATGGCAGTCATTCAAGACCCGCAGGGCGCGACGTTTTGCGTATGGCAGGCGAAGGCTCACATCGGGGCGAAGCTTGTCGGGGAAACTGGAGCGTTTGGATGGGACGAGCTTTGGACGACTGATCGTAAGAAGGCTGCTGAGTTCTACAAGGGTCTCTTCGGATGGGGCGCCAAGGAAGGAAGCATGGGTGAACAAGGGATCTACACTGAGTGGCAGATCGGCGGCCAATCGATCGGTGGAATGATGGAGATCACACCGGAGATGGGCCCTGTTCCGCCGAACTGGCTTCCTTATTTTCTGGTCGACGATTGCAACGCGATCGCTGAAAAGGCCGCAGCGACTGGAGGGAAGCTGATGGTACCTCCAACAGACATTCCGAACGTTGGAAGGTTTTCGGTGATTCAGGACCCGCAAGGTGCAGTGTTCGCGATCATCAAGCTGACAGGACACGCGAACTAGATTACAGCGTTGCTAACAAACTGTTGAAAAAGGGGGCGCGAGCGCCCCCTTTTTTTGACCTCTTTCATCGCGTCTTTTTGCGTGAATGCCATTTGAAAGTCTGGTTTCGCGCAAAGACCCAAAGTTTACGCAAAGCTCGCGAAGAAGATTAGAACGCTTCACTTCCGAGCTCCTAAACCAATCACTTCTGGGCGGTCGCTGCGTCGACCGGGCCGCCCTTCGCCTTCTTGCCGTACTTCTCGAACCAGGCCATCAAATAAAGTTGTTGAAGCAGCTGATGCGAAGGCCGGCGCCAACCATGGTATTCATCCGGCATGCGCACCAACAGGGTTTCCTTCTTGAGCATCTTCAGCGCGCGATAGAACTCTTCGCTCTGCCGGATCGGTGTTCGCAAGTCGGCTTCCCCTGTCATCACCATCGTCGGAGTCTTGACGTTGGCGACGTAGTGCAAGGGAGATCGAACTGCGTACTGCATCGGATCCTCCCACGGGTACTTGTCGAACTGATAGTACCAGCTAGCGCCGTCGGTCGTTCCGACGAATGAATGCCAGTTGATCACTGGTCGCATAGACACCGCTGCAGCAAATCGATCGGTGTGACCAACTATCCAAGCCGTCAACACGCCGCCGCCGCTGCCGCCGCAAACGAACAGGTTCTTATCGTCGATAAAACCCTTTGCAATAGCCGCATCGACACCGGCCATCAGATCATCGTAATCCTTGCCGGGATACGAATACTGGATACCGTTGACGAAATCCTGGCCGTAACCCGTCGAACCCCTTGGATTTGTAAACAACACCGCATATCCGTTGGCGGCAAAATTCTGGAATGACCAGCTAAAGGCAACCGAATACATCGACCAGGGTCCGCCGTGAATCCATAACACCATCGGATATTTCTTCGAGGGATCGAAGTCTACTGGTTTGATCAGCCAGCCTTGAACCTTCAGCCCATCCTTGGAGTTGAACCAGAGCTCTTCGGCGTCACCCAACCGGACTCCGGCAAGCACATCTTCGTTGACGTCCACGAGTTTATTCATATTCGCCGAGTCTTTCACGTTAAACGTCACCAGCGTGCCGGGCTCTTTGAAGCTCGAACGCACAGCCGCGACTTGCCCGTTATTGGCCATCGAATAGCCCTCGAGCACGTGAACACCATCGGTGACCTTCTTTACTTGCCCGCTGACGCTCGCAAAATAAATGTGTGACGAGCCCGTCTCTTCCATGTCGTAGTAGACGCCGCTTCCGTCTGGAGCCCAGCGGATGCCGCGGGGCGAGCTCGGCAGGTTCCCGATCCAAAGCTTCTTGTTGCCGCCGGCATTGTCCATCAAATAAAGCGAGGCGACGTGATTGGTGTAGTTCTTCTCATCGTATCCCGTATAAGCGATCCATTTTCCGTCGGGTGATACCTGCGGACCACCATCCGGTCCCTTGCGATCGGTCAACGGTTTTACTTCCAGGGTCTTCAAATCGACCGCGTAAATCTCACTGTCGCCGCGAAGGTATTCGGCATCAGGCTTTCGAATCGCCGAGACATAAATCGTCTTACCATCGGCAGACCATTCGGGATTGTTGTGATTGTATTTACCGGAGGTGATTTGACGGGGCGTGCCGCCAAGGACTGAGTCGATGGTGAAGACCTGGCTGTTGCCCATTGGAAGCGGACCTCGACCATCGGCAGCCCAGGCAAGCCGGTTGACTATGACCGCGGGCTTGGCCCACTGGGCGTTTCGGGGCCGTTCGGGAAGCTTCACTGAAAGAATCGGATCGTTGTCTGGTTCGAACGCGTTGAAGGCGATCATCTTGCTATCCGGTGACCAATTGATCGCGGACGGCGCCTGTTCGAGGTGAGTGAGCTGGGCGACTTCACGGGTATCAACCCACAACACGTGAAGCTGCATTGTGCCGTCGCGATCCGACAGAAAAGCGATGCGCTTTCCATCAGTAGACCAGACAGGCTGACCGTCTCGCCAGTTGCCGCTGGTTAGCTCGCGGACCCGGTTGCCGTCTACGTCGACGATCCATAAATTACTGACGCGCTCATCCTTGACTTTATCGATCCATGAGCGGGTAAAAACGATTTGCCGGCCGTCTGGCGAGATCGCCGGATTGGAGACTCCCTCCATATTCATGAAGGTCTCTTTGTCGAGGGTTCCAGGCGTGCCTTTCTTTGATTGAGCGAATGCGCCCAGGGACAGAGCAATTATGAACAGCCCTATGGCGATGGAGTGGGAGACTTTTGTGGTCATGTGGTACCTCCAAGGTAGCTCTTCGGAAATCAGAGCGAGCCGTTTACTTTCTATTGGCGTGTTATTTGTGCGCGTTTTGTGCGTTCCACTGCAGAGAGGCCACAATATTGCGCCTCGAGCCGGTAGTCAAGGGAGTTAGGTCTTCTTTAGCGTCTTTGCGTCTCAGCGCCTTTGCGTTACATATCGGACTTAAAGTCAGGTTTCTCGCAAAGACGCCAAGAACCGCAAAGCCGCTAAGAAGAGCAAAGACCCGAACGATCACGCGGGGCGACTCAGGTACGATCGTAAAGGAGGCGAGATCGCCCGCCGCACCAGGGCGTTCTTGGCTTTCCACTCGGACGCCGAATCCATCTCGACCAGAAATCGAACTCCCCCTGATTCAAGAGTCGCTATGGGGACTCCGTCACGGTACAGAATTCGATTTGTCGCAAACGCAGAAACTCGATCGCCCGGCGTTATGATCCCTACCAGATTCAATGGGTCCGCTGCGCTCACGCTAACAAGCGTCCCCTCACCGGGAGTTCGACGGATCGCGCGCAGCATGCCAACCGCGTCCGGCAAGGCGAACTGCTCGCCTGAGAAACCCGAGATGAAGCGGCCTCCGCGAATCTCACCACGCGCCTCCAGGCGGTGATAGGTCCTTAGTAATTCTCGCCACGGAAGCACTACGTCCTCGCGCTCGAGCACTTTCTTGAACACAACGCCATATCTTTGTAGGAGAATTCGAGCGATCTTTTCAACTGATTCACGATCGTATGAAACACGACCGTTTGTCGTCGCTCTAGCCTCGCGCGCTAAAAGCGACCAGCGGCCGGCATTCGACATCTCGTAAACTGTTCTCTTGCGTCTTGCTGCGGAACTGTTGCGTTTGTTCGAGGGGGTCAGCAGCGCCCGAAGGCCAGTAAAGCTGTCCGCAGTAACCAATCCAAGAGCAACGAGCTCACCCAACGCTTCTTCGATCTGAGCGCCCAGTAACGAAACTCCATCAACCAGATCTGTGAAGAACGACGCGCCGCGTTTTACCAGATACTCATAAACCGACGAAGCGTTGGATGTGAGAGTGATTTCGTTGATAGACGGAGGTGGAAACAGCGGTCCCCACAACGACAGATTCCGCCGGTTCAACAGAGCGATGGGCGTTGTACGAACTGGCCCGGATGCCCTCAGCCGCTCCGGCCCAGTCTTTGGTGTTGTGAGACGGGCCCACATCACCCGCCCAGCGAGGCAGAGCGAGTCGAGCCACGCAGGATCGTAATCAACTACGCGAGCGGGAAAAATCTCACCTTCCCAGGCTGCTGCTGGCGCCTCAAACCCCTCGAGCTGATCAATCACCGATGCCAGAGCATCCGGTCCCTCGACCTGATGCTCTGGCGCAAGTTTTTGCCACGCGAGCAAGAATCGAATGAAATCCGCGCTCGATACCGGCTCGATTTCCTGGCGCAAGCGATTCAGCGTGTAGCTGTGGATCCTGGCAAGCAGCCGGCGCGCGCACCACTCAATCTCCTCAATCCCGGGAGTGAAACGCCCGCGAAAAACAAATCCCTCGACTTCCAATGTTACAAGCGCATGTTCGATCTCAATTGGTTTCAACCCCAGAGATTCGGCGAGCCGCGAGACGGTGACCGGGCCCAGTCCCTCCAGTCGGCCTCTAATTATCTCGACCAACGCGGTCTCGCTGCTCCAACTAACTTCCGACAGAACCGCGGGGGCAAAAATAGAGGGTTCGGTTTTAGCTTCGGTATAGATCGCATTGAGCTGAGGCAAACGTTCTGCAGCAACCCAAAAGCTCGGACCACCAGGTTTCGTGTGAAACACCGCCGCCCGCCGATCATTCGATAGCTCCTGCAGAAATTGTTCCCATCCGTGGCCTTCGCTAGCGGTGATGAAACCAAGTTCCACCAGCGCATCGTGAAGCTCGTCGGCCCTATCGACCTGCGGCCACACTTCGCCGCGGACCCGCTCGATCGCCGCCAAATCCAGCGCACCGAGATCGGAAGCCGTTTCCGGATCAAGCCATCGTCGTTGTGACACCGCACGAGTCCTTCGTTCTTCCAGCGGTGCGTCATCGAGGAAGGCATAGGGTCTGGCGTTCAGAATCTCCTGAGCAAGCGGAGACGCCTCAACGAGATCGCGAGCAATCAAAGTTTTCTCGCCTCGCTCGATCGAGGCGAGAAGGGCTTCCAGGCCCTGAATATCCATGGCTTCTTCGAGACAGTCCCGAACCGTCTGGTTTACCAGCGGGTGGTCGGGAATCTCTATGTTACCGCCTTGAAGATTTTCCGCGCAGGCTACCTGGTCCGGGAAAACGGCCGAAAGCAACTCATCCGCATCCATCCTTTGCAGTTGAGCAGGAACCTTTTTGCCGCCTCGTCGCCTCACTACTGCAAGAGAGCGAGTTGCGTTCCATCGCCATCGGATTTCCCACATTGGAGCGGCACACACCGCCTGGATCAGCAGCTCGCGAACTGACATCGATCGCAAATATCGAAACACTTCGTCCAGGGCAAAGCTGTGCGTTGGACCCAACGAGAGTACGATCGCGTCTTCAGTCGCTGCCGCTTGCAGCTCGAAGTTGAATTTTCGGCAAAAGCGCTTTCTAAGAGCCAATCCCCAGGCCCTGTTCAGCCGGCTGCCGAAGGGCGAGTGAATCACCATCTGTTGCGATCCGCTCTCATCAAAAAATCTTTCAATGACCAGAGTCTCCTGCGAAGGCATCACCCCGAGCGCGATCTTCGCGGTGAGGAGATACTCGACAATTTGTTCAGCTGCGGAGGATGACAGACCGAGTTCGTCCATCAGCCATGACAGCGCGGCACCGGCTCGCTCGGGATAATCTTCTCCAGCGAACCGGTCGGCTATCTGAGTGCGTAACCTCGACACTGAAGCCGATAGTTCATGCGTACGCCCAGGAGCTTCTCCGAGCCAGAATGGAATCGAAGGAGGCTTGCCGTGAGCATCGGCTACGCGCACTCGCCCATTCTCTACTCTGATTATTTCCCACGAAGCATTTCCGAGCTGGAATATGTCACCTTGCAAGCTCTCAATCGCCCAGTCCTCGTTTACCGTACCAATTATCGTGTCAGTGGGCTCGAGGACTACGGTGTAATCGGCGGTGTCAGGAATTGCTCCACCTGATGTGATAGCAGTCAATCGCGCGCCTTTTCGGCCACGCAACCGGTGGTTGATCATATCGTGATGCAGATAAGCGCCGCGCCGACCTCTCCGGGTTGCGAACCCATCGCGCAACATTCCAAGAACAACATCGAACTCGCTACGCTCGAGATTACGATATGAATAAGCGCGCCGAATCATCACGAATAGCTCGTCTTCAATCCATTCCTCAGCTGCTACAGCCGCGACAATTTGTTGGGCAAGAATGTCGAGCGGTTTCTCGGGGATAGATAGCTCGTCCAGCTCGCCTCTGCGAATCGAATCGAGCAGCGCAGCGCATTCGATCAGCTCATCGCGGCTCGTCGGGAAGATTCGGCCCTTTGGAAACCCGGTTACGCTGTGCCCCGATCTCCCAACGCGCTGAAGCAACGTGGAAATTGCTCGTGTTGAGCCAAGCTGGCAAACGAGATCGACGTCACCGATGTCGATCCCAAGTTCCAGAGAGGCCGTCGCTACCAGTGCTTTTAGCTCACCCGCTTTTAATCGCTGCTCGGCGGCCAGTCGTTGCTCGCGCGCCAGGCTGCCGTGATGGGAAGTAACATTCTCATCACCGATCCGTTCACCGAGAAAGCGAGCCACTCGCTCCGCCATTCTCCTGGTATTGACAAACACGAGCGTAGTGCGGTGCCCGGCAATTAACTGAGCCAGCCTGTCATAGACCTCATCAAAGACCTCGCCTGACATCACCGCGCCCAGCGGTGACTCGGGTAACTCAATTGCGAGGTCAATGGCGCGCTTATGCCCTGTATCGATGATTGTGCAATTGGGCGTGCCTTTTTCATCGATGTTGGTGTTTCCGACCAGAAATCGTGCTACTTCGCCAATCGGCTTCTGAGTGGCTGACAGCCCAATGCGTACAAGATCGTTTTCGACCAGCGATTGGAGACGTTCAATAGATAAGGCGAGATGTGAGCCACGCTTGTCGCCAACCATCGCGTGAATTTCATCGACGATCAGCGTGCGAGCGGTTTTGAGCATACGACGTCCGCCGTCACTGGTAAGCAGGATGTAGAGCGATTCTGGAGTAGTAACGATTATGTGCGGAGGGCGCTTGATCATCGCCGTTCGTTCGTGAGCCGGAGTATCTCCCGTGCGAACGAGGGTTCGGATATTGATTTCCTCGAGCCCCAGTGCTTTCAACTCTCTCTGTATGCCGGCGAGAGGTTCCTGAAGGTTCTTTTGAATGTCGTTGGAAAGCGCCTTTAGCGGCGAGACATAGATGACGTGGGTCTCGTCTTCGAGCGACCCGGCAAGGGCTAGTCTTACAAGGTCATCGATGGCAGAAAGAAACGCCGAAAGGGTCTTGCCGGAACCGGTAGGGGCGGCGATCAGGATGTGCCGTCGATCTTTGATCGATGGCCATGCCAGTGCTTGCGGAGCGGTAGGCGCCTGGAAATGTTTGGCGAACCAGTTTGCTACGGCGGGGTGAAAGAGATTGAGGGCCATTGTCATCGGTTCCTTATCTAGAGTTCGCGAATCCAATCAATACCCATCCTGAGTTTATCGTACCATTGAACGGCGACATCGTCCCGACGGGTTTTGATTGAACCTTCCAATCAATCAACCGAAACTCGATTGAAAATATCTCGAAAATAATAGATAATCGTCGAAGAGATGTCAACGACAGTTTTAGTCGGGTCTGGAGCCGTTTCTATTTAATCTGCGGATTAGTTCTTTGACTGATTCCCAGATTACGCAGATTGGCGGAGACTATCTAGTAACTTTTGCGTTGCGGGACACCAGTTGTCCGAGGAGCTTTTCGTGGAGCAGCATCAAAAACCTGGAGCTTCCCGCGGGCGAGGAACGATTCAGAATCCTCCGAACAGGTTCGAGCGTCTCGCCTACCTTCCCATACTGGAGTCTGGAGAAGACGAAGATGGATCAATCAATACTCAATACCTTAAGGACTCCTCGCGCTCATTGATCACCTACAACGACAGCCCAGATGTCGGATTCGAAGCAAGCATCAACCCTTATCGAGGCTGCGAACATGGTTGCATCTATTGCTATGCGCGTCCTTATCATGAGTATCTCGGATTCTCTGCGGGGCTCGATTTTGAGACAAAAATATTAGTAAAAGAAGACGCCCCCGAGTTGCTTCGCGAGGAACTAGGTTCGCCGAAATGGCAGCCAAAGATTGTGGCGATCAGCGGCGTGACCGACGCATATCAGCCGATAGAAAGAAAGCTGCGGCTAACGCGCCGGTGTCTCGAAGTGCTTACTGAGTTTCGGAATCCGGTTATAATCGTGACCAAGAATCACCTTGTCACCCGAGATATCGACCTCTTAAAAGAGCTTGCCAGTTTCAATGGCGTTGCTGTTTGTGTTTCAGTTACAACATTGGACCCTGAGCTGGCGAGGGTAATGGAGCCGCGCACATCGACTCCTGAAAACAGACTCGAGGCCATACGTGCCCTGGCCGAAGCTGGCGTTCCTGTGCGGGTGCTTGTGGCGCCGACCATACCGGGGTTGACCGATCACGAGATGCCGTCGATCATTCAGGCCGCGGCAGAGTCAGGCGCAACCAACGCAGGTTATGTGGTGGTGCGTTTGCCACACGGCGTCAGTGGACTGTTTGAAAACTGGCTCGAGGTGCACTTTCCAGAACGAAAGAAAAAAGTACTCAATCGAATCCGTTCAATTCGCGGAGGAAGATTGAACGATCCAAACTTTGGTTCTCGGATGAGGGGTGAGGGAGTATTCGCCGATCAGATCAGCTCGATGTTTAAGCTCGCTTGCCGCAAGGCGGGACTGAATGGGAATGGGCCGGAGCTCTCTACGGCAGCATTTCGACGCCCTGAAGGACCCCAACTAAGCCTGTTTGGTGTTAAGTAGCCCCCGGTTAATCACATGCGAAGCGACAGGTTTCCAGTTACCCGATTGTCCGCGATCGTTGGAACGACAAGTCCTAACCAGGAGGAACGCACACGCGCCTTTGAAGCGCTGATCGCAGCGTATTGGATGCCGGTCTATAAGTATGTTCGAATCAAGTGGAACAAGCCTGGCGAAGACGCTCGCGACCTGACTCAGGGTTTTTTTGCAGCGGCAATGGAAAAAGACTTTTTCGAACGCTACGATCCTGCCAAAGCAAAATTCAGAACCTTCCTTCGAACCTGCCTGGATGGGTTTGTTGCAAATGAGCACAAAGCGGCCGGTCGAATCAAACGCGGAGGAGATGCTACGATCCTTTCACTGGATTTCGACGGCGCGGAAGAGCAACTGAGGGTCGCATCGCCCCCGCGTGATGTCGCAGGCGATGACTATTTTGAAAAGGAATTTGCGCGAAGTGTGTTCAGCCTGGCGCTTGAAAGCTTTCGCACGACCATGCTGAGTGCCGGCAAAGAAATACACCTGCAGTTATTTGAGCGTTACATCCTCAACGATGAAGACGAATCAACAAAGAGCAGCTACAAGGTACTTGCGACGGAGTTCGGAATATCGACCAGCGATGTCACAAACTACCTGGCATTCGGGCGGCGCGAATTCCGCCGGATCGTGCTGGAGAAACTACGCGAGTTAACCACTTCGGATGATGAATTTCGTCGCGAAGCACGAGCGCTGCTTGGGGTAACGCCACCATGAGATGGCTTCCGGATAGTGCGGTCGAACGGCTTCGAGAAGACGCAGATTTGCCCGACCTCGGCGATTCAAAATACGCGGTTATTGGTAAGCTGGGTTCAGGCGGGATGGGTACGGTCTACCTGGCGCAGGATGCGGAACTCGGTCGCAAAGTAGCCGTGAAAGTCATGAATATCGCCGACCCTTCCGGCGCGCTTGCGTCGCGAATGATGCGCGAAGCTCAAATCATCGCGTTACTCGAGCACCCGGGCATAGTTCCGATACACGATGTGGGAATACTCGACGATGGCCGGGTGTTCTACGCAATGAAGCTTGTGCATGGCCGCTGTCTCGACGAATCGGTTGATTCGGCCTCGCTCGCAGATTTGCTGCGTATCTTCCAAAAAGTTTGCGAAGCCGTCGCGTTTGCCCACTCACATGGTGTCATTCATCGCGATCTAAAACCCGAAAACATTATGGTCGGTTCGTTTGGCGAAGTACTGGTTATGGACTGGGGAGTTGCGAAGGTGCTAACCGGTGGTCGTGCCGAAAAGGACCCAGCGTTGCCGGGAATGAGTGATGTGTCACCTGAAGATATCGAGCTTGGCGATACCTTACAGCTATTCGGCTCAGTGCAGGGTGAGACAGGCGGCGGGACGATTATAGGAACGCCGGCTTATATGCCGCCCGAGCAAGCGAAGGGTCGAACTGAACTGCTCGACGAGCGCTCGGACGTATATGCTCTCGGCGCGATCCTGTATTTTCTACTCACCGGACGACCTCCTTCCGATGCGGTTGATGGATCCACGACGCGTGCGACAGTGCCTGCTGCTCATCCAAATCGCCCTCGTCAGATTAGATCGAAAATACCAAAGTCCATAGAAGCGGTGTGTTTAAAAGCGATGTCCGAAAAACAAGCGGATCGGTACTCGGGCGCGGAGGAAATGGCAAGAGATGTGTTGAACTTTCTCGACGGTAGCCCGGTAAGTGCGTATCGGGAAAATTTCGTTGAGACTGCCGGACGTTGGCTAGCGAAAAATCGATTCCTTGTCCTGCTCATTTTGGCTTATTTACTGATGAGAGTGCTTGTATTGTTCTTCCTCAGACGCTAAAGAACCGAACGAAGTATGTTTAATAGTAGTTCTGAAGACTGAAATTAAATACAAAAAATAGGAGCGATTCTATGTCGAAACCTGTGCTTGGGTTAGTGCTTGGAGGAGTGTTGGGTATATTGGACGGGCTGACCGCGTGGTTCACTCCAGCCGTCCGCGATCAATTGGCTGGGATTGTGGTGGGCTCGACTATCAAAGGATTGATTGCCGGAATCCTGATCGGGTTTTTCGCTCGGAAATTCAACTCACTCCCATTGGGTATCGTATTTGGCTTGGCGGTAGGCCTGCTGCTGGCATTTGCGGTCGCTGCGATGCAACACGGCTACTACCTCGAGATAATGCTGCCGGGCAGTATTCTCGGAATCATCGTGGGCTTTGCGACACAGAGATACGGGCGTCCCGCCGCCACTGGCGGGGCAAGCCGCCAGGCTTCTTAGCGACTCTGCGTCTTATCGCGTCTAGAATGAGCATCTAAAAGTCGCAGGACTCCAAAGAGGATCGCCAAAGGCGCAGGTTATGTCCTAAATTTTACCCTAAGTGACTAAACAAGAACTCAGGGACTCGGTCTGGAGCCTGATGGAATCGAAGCACGTTGCGCGGTTCCCGGGCGCCAAGGGCCGCATACCAAATTTCACCGGCGCCGAGCAGTGCGCGAAGCTTGTTGGCGAGCTCGACGTGTGGAAATCCGCTCGCTACATCAAAGCCAACCCTGACTCACCTCAACGCGCCATCCGTCATCTCGCGCTCAAAGAAGGCAGGACGCTGTACATGGCCGTACCGCGATTGAGAGAGCTGAAATGCTTTGTTGAGTTGGATCCCTCGCGGCTGGGTAAGAATCTTTACGCCGCTTCCAGCATCAAAGGCGCGTTCGAATTCGGACGTCAGGTCTCGATTCGAGAGATGAAACCTGTCGACTTGATACTCTGCGGCTCGGTGGCTGTGAGGCGCGATGGCTCACGGGTTGGAAAAGGTGGCGGATATTCGGATCTCGAGTATGCCATCGCGACCGGGCTGGGAATAGTGGATTCGAAGACTCCAATCATCACCACCGTTCATCCGCTGCAGATCGTCACGGGCAAAATCGATCTGAGACCTCACGACATTCCAGTGGACTATATTGTGACTCCTGAGAAGGTAATCGTGACCAGGACTCGGATTAAACGCCCGAAAGGTATTCTTTGGGGTTATCTTGATGATGAGAAGATCGCAGCGATCCCGTTATTAAAGAAGATGCGATAGGTGATAAGTCCTGTTTCTGATAGGAGGATTACGATGCTCTCTGTTGGTGACAAGGCGCCGCTGTTTACGCTGAATGACGGCGAAGGAAATCAGGTCAAACTATCAAGCTTCAAGGGCAAGAAGGTTGTTTTGTACTTCTATCCGAAAGATTTGACGCCAGGTTGTACGGTAGAGGCGTGTGCGTTTCGGGACGATATTGGAGCGTTGAAAAAGGTCGGTGCGGTCGTGCTGGGAGTTTCCGCAGATACTGAAAAGACTCATCAAAAATTCACGGAGAAGCACGGGTTGAACTTTCCGCTGCTTGCCGACGTGAACCACGAGGTAGCGGAAAAATACGGCGCCTGGCAGGAGAAGAGTATGTATGGTCGGAAGTACTGGGGTGTTGCTCGAATGACCTACATCATCGATGAGAATGGAAAAATTGCGAAGGTCTACGAAAAGGTCAAGCCAGCCGGTCACAGCGAGGAAGTGATTGCTGCGATAAAGTCGATGAATTAAACCCGTGTTAGCGCGGAACTGGGCGGAACTGGAAATCAATTGATCATCGTTTGTATTTGCGGATGAGGCCCATGACGATCCCCTGAATGGTGACGCGGTCCGGCGGATTCACAATAATCGGTTTGTATCGAGGATTCGCCGGCTCAAGTCTGATCTGATCCCGCTCCCTGAAAAACGTCTTGACCGTGGCATCGCTGCCGTCGACCAGCGCAACAACCAGATCGCCATTGTTAGCGGTTTGTCGTGACTCGACTATGATGCAGTCACCGTCGCGAATCTGCTCCCCGATCATCGAGTCTCCGCGTACGCGAAGCGCAAACAGGCGCTCACGGCCGACGAAATCACGAGGCACGCTCACCGTCTCGTGACTGAGGATGGCCTCGATGGGTTGACCGGCAGCGACCACGCCCAGAAGCGGAATCTCATTCTCTTGTTCGGAAGACTCATCTCTGACTATCTCGATGCCGCGACTTACGTTTGGGATGCGGCGAATGAGCCCTTCGCGCTCCAGCCCCGACAAAATGTGATGAACGCTCGCCGGCGAGCTGAGTTTGAATTGCTTGCCGATCTCGGCCATGGTGGGTGCCCAACCATGCGCATCGGCGTAGCGGCATAAGTAGTCATAGATCTGTCGTTGTCGAGGTGTGACCATTCCTTCTCCTTGAACCAAGACCTTTCCGGAATTGATTCGGTTGATAGAAAACTGCAGTCGGTACTGTGACTCACGCCTCCACTGTCCAAATTGGCGCGAGCTGTTCAGCTTTCGATTTTCTTTCTAAAAATCTACCGAAGATTCTCGAATAGTTTTGCGCAATTGTCAAGGAATTAGTTACTTTGATACTAATAGTGGCACAAAATACATATTGACAAGCTTGTCGGATTTTCGTATATTTTCGGATACCCTCTAAACAGGAATCGAAAGCAAAGGTGAAGTCGACATGACTATACAGCAAGCAATTCGGGCTAGATTACGAATAGAGCCGGGTCGAAAAGTGAGAACATTTGGGGGATGGTGCAGGCGTGACAGGGTGTTGTTAGACGGTTACGAGATAGGAAAGATTCAGACGAGGCGCGGGCGCAGCAGGACCGAGGTAGTGACGATAGCGGCAAGCGGCTTCGTTCCAGGGCACAACGTGGACTGGCTTGTTTTGCAAGCTCGGGAAGTGCCGCGTGGTTTAGCGGCCAGCAGAATTGACCGGTCTCGTTCGATGATGGATCGCCCGGTTGTTGTGTTGCGACGGAGCGCGGGATGAAGGCTCAGGACGAAGTGTGGGATGAGCGACAGGTCGTTGGTCGGGGCAAGCGGTGCGGACGAAGAATGAAGATATGGATGGGCGGATCGCGATGCTCGAGGCCGTTGCCGCAGCGGTCGAACGGTGGTTAGCAGATCCGAGGTATGTAACTGAGCAGCTAATGATGAAAGCGCTTCGAGAGCTGCGAGAACTGGATAAGCGCTCGTGAGGGGATTTAATTGGCCGCCATGCTATTACGCACGCGATTCATATTACGCCCTCCCGAATTGCGAGCGTTGCGGATCATTGCGGCTTTGCGTGAACCCTGTTTTATGACCCTTAAGCCTGGGTTTCGCGCAAGGCCCGCAAAGATCCGCAAAGCTCGCAGGGTGCTTACAAGCGCATCGTTTCGTGGGCTATTAGGTTTCGTGGGCCGCATAAAAGGTTACTGATTGCAGTTGCAGAGATAGCTCCCAGTCCTCACTCACTCCAGGGGGTGATGCCGGCCCCGCGTCATCTCCTGGCCTTTCCTGTGCCCGTGGCCTTCTTTGAACCTAGTTCGCTCACGATCTCGAACTCTTTTGGGGTAACCGGTTGGACAGACAATCGACTCCCTCGTTGCAGCAAAACCATATTCGTCAATCCTTTTTGTTCTCGTAGTTCCGACAGAGACACTTGACGCCCGAATTTCTCCTTGAACTTTACTCGAACGCAATACCAGATCGGCTTTGCCGGCGTAGCCTTAGAATCGTAATGACTGTCCTTAGCATCAAACTGTGTAGGATCTGGCTCTGCAGCGCCACTGATTTCAGCGATGCCCACCGCGCCCGGCGGTTCGGCACTCGAATGATAAAAGAGAGCCAGATCGCCGACTTTCATCTCATTCATCATTAGATTGCGCGCCTGATAATTTCTTACGCCTTCCCAAAGCGTTGTTTTGTCTCGCTTCAAATCATCGATTGAATAACTCGTCGGTTCGGATTTGATCAGCCAATATTTTGTTGCCATGGTCTCCTCTCGAGGTAAAGAGTGCCTTCCGCCCCGTCTTCGGTTGCGAACTTTCACAAAAGTAAACTGCAAGCGGAACGCGAGGGCCTGAAGTCTGTTTTCAATGACTGGTGCTCGCTTTTGTAAAACGCGGATTCTTGAGACCGGTCGAAAGCTTGTTATCTAGCTCTCTGATCACTCGAGCCGCAAGATGCCCACGATTCATGTTCAGAAACTCTCGCACCGCATCGGGGTCACGCTTTGCCAGCTCGCGTAAGGCCCACGACACTGCTTTAACCACCATGTCATCGCGATCGTCGATCAACAGAGTACAAACCTCAAGCGTGCGCCGAGTATCGCCGTTTCCACCGCGAGCTTTATTGTTCAACGGCACCGTGCTGACGAGCGCCGCGCGGCGCCACCATCGGTCTTTTGAGCGCGCCCAGCTGTGAATCAGTCTTTCCGGCAACTGATGCTCGCGCCAGGCCGGACCTGCAAGATAACAGCCAAACATATCAACCGAACCCCAGCTATTGATGCCCTTGCCGAATTGCTTTATGTCCTTTTCGGAAAGGCTGGCGAGCGCCGGCGGATGTTTGTTAACAAGCTCATAAGACATGAAGCGATGCGCTATTGTGTTCTCGCTTAACAGGTGCAGCGCCACCTTGACTACGAAACGTGCAGGCGATTTGGCAAGCTGCTTTGAGTACTCACGACGGATCGTTCTGATTTCCACTGTGTTAGAGTTCCCCAACGAGGATAGTCGCTCCGATATTTCTTCTGCCGTCGATGCAATGCTTTTTGATTCAGACAGCATCTATCGGACACCCCACTCCCACATTCCATACCCGACCTTCTTTTCGAGCGGGTGCCCCGCCTGTTTCAGCGACAACGCGATCTGGCCGCGGTGATGTGATTCGTGCGCAAGAACGTAACCTAAAAAAGCAGTTACATGCGGCTTGAAGCCCTTTATTCTGCCTCCGTTTTCGAGCGAGCTCTTCAAGAGCGTTTCCATCGCTTTCCCGGACTCTTTTAGGCGTCGTGCTAGAAGCTTCTTGTCCGCCGCATTTTCCTTTTCGATTTTCTCCAAACCCTCCATCAATTCCGGTCCGGAAACCTTCAACCACATCAGACGCACGTTATGAAGATGAGCCAGCTGTTGCGCGACCGTTCGTCCCTTAGACGCCGAGAGATCATTCAGCGCTGCTGGGGGAATCGCATCAAGCAGGTACAGGTTGATTCTGTTATTAATGTTCCACGTATCAACGATTTGATTTTCAAGATCCATAGTCATTTTACCGGCCTTCTCAGGATTGCTGGACGGGTCATGTTTCTACCGCGCTTGCAATCCAGACGCAAGCCAGCATGTAGCGTAGACTGTCCAGTCTGCGCAGCCCTCAGTTTGAAATCTTCAGTTGTAATAAGCTGATTCAAAATATCGCTTATGATATTTTCTTTTAGACCTGTTACTTTTGATTTAGTGTGATATCAATTGCGCAGACTGGACAGTCTACGCTACATCGGAGACGACATGGGAAGTTACTGCGACATTGCGCCGGGACACCCGTATCATGGTCCTTACCATGAAAAAGAGTACGGCTTTCCGATTCGCGAGGACTCAAAGCTTTTCGAAAGACTTGTGCTCGAAATAAACCAGGCAGGGTTATCCTGGCTGACAATTCTGATGAAGCGCGAAAACTTTCGCGCCGCGTTCCATCAATTTGATCTAGATCGAGTGGCTGCTTACGGTCGACGCGAGCGCTCGAGGCTAATGCGAGACGCAGGAATCATTAGGAATGAGTTAAAAATCAACGCGACAATTGAGAACGCCCGCCGGATACAGAGTATTCGAAAGAGTCACGGATCATTTGCTCGATGGCTTGATGCGCATCATCCGCTGACAAAGGAAGAGTGGGTCAAGCTTTTTAAGAGGAACTTTCTGTTCACTGGAGGAGAGATAACCGGGGAGTTCCTGATCAGCACCGGCTATCTGCCGGGGGCACACATAATCGCCTGTCCGATTTACGAGCGGGTCGCAAAGAAGAACCCACCCTGGATGAAATCAAACGGATCCCGATGACCTCTAACCATTGATCAACGATCAAATCTCGCGTAGGGCCTTGGTGATAGGCATTCGGGCCGCGAGGCGCGAGGGAAGCAGGCCGCCAATCAGTCCAAGCACCAACGAGAAGATCAGCGCCGATACCAGGAGATCAGGCGTGATGCGAAAGCTGAATGCCAGCTCGCTGAAGGTTCTGAAGTTCATCGTGCCTGTAGCTATTCCGTTCACCGGCAAGGCCAGGAGACAGCCGACCACGCCGCCGATCAACGCCAACATCATTGACTCGATGACGAAGCTGGTCATTATCGACAGTTTCGAAAAGCCCAGTGCCCGCAACGTGCCAATCTCTCGCGTGCGGTGAGCTACCGAGGCATACATTGTGTTCATTCCGCCAAAGCACGCACCGATGCCCATTATAATCGCCACGAAGATGCCAAGCTGCCGAATCGGACCCGACGCGCTTGTTTGCTCCGCGTAATAGCTCAGTTCGGATTTCGCATCCATCTTCAATCGCTGGTCGGACACGATTCGGTTTATCAACTGATCACGAGTCGCGACGCTCTCAGCGCGAACCAGTGCAGCAGAATAGCCCTTTCGGTCGAACGCATCAGCGACGTCGTTCACACTCGACCAGATCTCCGAGTCGAACGACGTTCCGCCGGCATCGAACAACCCAACAATCTTGAGGTTTCGCCGGCCCAACTGGAGGGTCTCGTCTATGCTCGTCCCGCTAAATCTGTCTGCAACCTTGCGGCTTACTATCGCCTCTCCGACGTCCTGCTGAAACATTCGGCCCTCAACGAGTTTTACATTCGGTCTCAGCGCAAATCCCGCCTCTGAGACCCCGCGCAGAGTAACGTTTGTCGACTCGCCGCTTCCACGCCTTGGAAGGTTTACGACCACTGCGATCTCACCCGAAGCCTTTGGCTTGTCCTGTTGGTCGCGCGCGATACCGGGAAGCGTCTGAAGAATTTGGAATTGTTCTTTGGTCATTCCGCTCTGCATTTCGGTCTGGGAGCCGGGGCGAATCACGACCACGTTTTCGGGCGAGCCGCTGGCAACCAGCGCGCTGTTCAAACCGTTTGCCAGAGCAAATAGAGCTACAAACACCGCTACCACCAGAGCGATTGTTCCAATAGTCATTATTGTGCTGACTCGGCGAACAACCAGGTTGCGGAAATTGTATTTGAACGGAATAGCCATAGCCTTCCTCGGAGCTTTATCAGCAGACCATGCAGAACTCGCTTACTGCCTTCTGCCTACTGCCTTCTGCCACTGCCTTCTGCTTCCTGCCTTCGACGATCTGATCAAGCAACTCTCCGCAGTCCATCCACTATACGTATCCTAGCGGCATTCCACGCTGGTATGCCCCCGCTTATTAAGCCGATCAGAGCCGACGCGGCTAAAGCAATCACGATCGTGCTAACACCAATCTGAAAATTCTGGAGGAATATAGCGAGCACATTGCCGAGCCCAACGAATTGATAGATTACCTTTGCCAGGATTGCCGCGAGCACGCCTCCCAACAGCGATATCAGCACCGACTCGGAGAGCAGCAGCGACAGAATCATGCCGGGCCGGAATCCCAGGGCCTTCATTACCGCAACCTCGGTGAATCGCTCTCGCGCCGACATCGCCATCGTGTTGCCGCCGATCAAAGTGATCGTAAATACGACTATCAATCCTATGCCGGTTATCAAACCCTTCACGTTGCCAAGCATTGAAATAAAACTTGCCGCGAACGCCGCCTCGGTCTCGGTCTTTGTCGGAGCCGCCGAGTTCTTGAACATCGCGTCGATCTCTTCCATCACCCTCGCGGCGCTGCCGGGCGAGTCCAGCCTTACGCGAAACTGCCCTACGAGACCTGGTCTTCCGAATGCTTCTTCAACAAAGTCTCTGTGAAAGTAAAGGGTAGTCTCCTGAGGTCCGGTGTAGATTCCTCGTATGTTCAATCGGGCATCGAGGGGGTAAATCGACCGCTTCAATTCGATGGTATCTCCGAGCTTCCAACCATATTTGTCGGCGAGCTTCTTCCCGACAATCGCCGCTGTCCGCTCCCGTTGAAAGGCTTCTTTTTCCTCAGGAGATATCTGAATTTCAGATTGGACATCAAACAGTTATTTGGGATCGACAAAGAACTGAGCAAACGTATACTGCGGCTTGTCCTCCTTGTAGATTCCTCCAAACCAGTTTGATGGATATGTCGCGGTTACGCCTGATAC
>Ga0126382_10000167_pt1 | contig 24360 bp, 18 predicted proteins | sample PanSoiMetPlot_30_FD_92548 | JGI IMG/M metagenome (GOLD analysis project Ga0126382, IMG submission 92548) | Tropical forest soil microbial communities from Panama - MetaG Plot_30 | ecosystem: Environmental > Terrestrial > Soil > Tropical forest > Bulk soil | place: Panama | collected 2016-02-17
AATGACTCAATGATTCAATGACTCAATGATTCAATGATTCAATGATTCAATGATTCAATGACTCAATTCACTTATGTACACTGAGCTGTTCGAGACTATCTATCCAATTAACACCCCACGGAAAGAAAAAGGGGTACTAGTCACAGCGGTTGACCCTTTTGCCCTCGGCGAACAGCTGGGAATCGAGGCTGGTGACCGCATCATGAAGGTCAATCACCGGAACCTCCATGACTTCCTCGATTTTCAGTTTTACACCGGAAGTGAAGACCGAGTGCTCCTGGACGTAATCAAGAAATCAGGCAACCCGATTGCCCTTGAAGTTGAGATTGGTGAAGGAGAGATTTGGGGACTCGATTTTGAGTACTTTTCACCGCGCCAGTGTGCCAACGATTGTATATTCTGTTTTTGCAACCAGAACCCGAAAGGTTCCAGAGAGTCGCTGTTCTTCAAAGATGAAGATACCCGGTTGTCATTCCTTCATGGTAACTACACAACGATGTCGTCAATCTCCAAGATGGAGCTCGACCGCATAGTTGAGCAGCGACTATCACCGCAATACGTCTCCGTTCACGCGACCGATCCCGAAGTGCGAAGAAATCTCCTTGGCCGCAAGCGCCCCGATGACGTGCTTGGCAAGATGCGGTATCTTGCCGAAAAAGGGATCGAGCTTCATGCGCAGATCGTCCTTTGTCCAACGATCAATGACGGTGAGGTGCTGAGACGAACAATTGATGATTTGGCGCAGCTTCATCCTGCGCTTAGCTCGGTTGCAATTGTACCGGTCGTGTTCACCAAGCTTCATAACTATCGAGACAGGCTTACCGCCGTTACGAATGAGTTCTGCGAAACATTGGTCAAAAACCTTAAGCCTCTGCAGAGAGAATTCAGACGACGTCTCGGAACTACTTTTGTTTTTCTCGCCGACGAATTTTACCTTCGAGCTGGCTTACCATTACCGGGCCGCGCACACTACGGCGATTATCCTCAGATTGAAGACGGAGTTGGAATGGTGCGCCGATTTGTTCTCGAATCAAGAAAAACCTTGAAGCGGGATGTAATTTCACAGTTCGGTCTGAAACGGGGATCGCTGTATGGAACGGTAGCAACCGGAGAATTATTTTATCCAATTCTGTCTGGCCAGGTCACCGAACTGAACGAGAGATTCGGCACAAAGTTACGGACGATTGCTGTTCGCAATCAATTTTTTGGTCCGGAAGTTACTGTCGCGGGCCTGATATCCGGCGCGGACTTACTGGCGTCGCAAAGTTTGATCGAGGGGAGCTTCCTGGTGGTACCTGAGCAGGCTTGCCTGAAGTCGGGGAACGTATTTCTCGATGACCTGACTGTCGAGAAACTGGAAGCTGACCTCGGAATACCGGTTTCGCATGGAGGCCCCACCCTTGGAAGCTTGATTCGCCAGGCGAAGGAACTCGAGGCTCGGAGTGAGGTAGCGTAGAGTGTCCCGTCTGCAATGAATCGATTGACCTACATTCCAATTATTCCAACTGGGCTATGACTGACCCGCCGGTCGACTTAAAAAACCTCAAACGGTTTCAAAGCCCGCCTGGCCCGAAAATTTTTTCTATTGCTCCGCCGTCCAGAATTCAATTTCCAATTTTTCGTAAATACTTCCAGAATCTCGGAAGATTCAGAGGGGTTTGAAGGTGTGTAATTTCAACTAAGAGCTTCGTCGACTAGGATTTGACTTGATGACCCATTCGCGGTATTGCGATTGCTTATTCTACAGCTGCACATCCTTAGAATCTCTACCATTCTGTTCTGAACTTGGGGAGAGGTCGCCGCTCGGGCACAGTGGCGACCTCCAATTTTTTTTGGGGTCAATTCGGTCTCTTAAATCTATAGGACCTAGAGGACCAATTGGACCTGTTTGCTCCCAAACTCAGAAGACCGGTTGAGGATTGCGCTTTGGGTTTGAGGACTGGTTCAGGATTGCGCTTTAGGTTTGAGGTGGTTATCAAACCAATCTAGAACCGTGTTATACCAAAGCTCCGAGTTTTGGGGTTTCAGAATCCAATGCCCCTCGTCTGGGTAGACCAACAGCTTTGACTCGACGCCTTGTCGCTGCAACGCTGTAAATAACTGCAAGCCCTCTCCTACCGGAACTCTATAATCAAGCTCACCGTGAATTACCAGCAAAGGCGTCTTGAACTCCTTTACAAACATATGCGGCGACCACCGCGCATACATTTCAGGGTTGGTCCACGGAGTTCCTTTAAACTCCAATTCCGGAAACCATAGCTCCTCAGTTGCGCCATACATGCTGGTCAGATTGTAGACCCCGGCGTGCGACACCAGCGCGCTGAATTTCACCCTCGGGTCGGTGTTATGACCCTCAATCCAGTTGACCATGTAGCCGCCATAACTGCCGCCCGCCGCTCCAATGTGTTCTCGATCTACGAAGGGCATTGCTGCAACATAGGCAACGCCGTTCATTAGGTCTGTGTAAACCTTTCCTCCCCAGTCACCGGAAATCTCGTCAACAAATTTCTGACCATATCCCGTCGAGCCGCGTGGATTAGGTGCGAATACTACATAACCGGCGGCGGCAAACAGCTGCGGATTCCACCGATAGCTCCAGGAATCACTCCAGGCTCCCTGCGGTCCGCCATGAATAAGTACAATTAGTGGCCATTTCTTGGCTGCGGTAAAATTCCAAGGTTTCGTCAAGAATCCCGAGACCCGGGCGCCACCCGCACCTTCCCACGAAATTTCCTCCGCCGGCTTGAGATTGAAGTCGGAGATAAACGCAGCGTTGATTTTTGTGAGCTGAGTAATTGAAGCCCCGATCGAATTTGCTTTGTAAATGTCGACCGGACGCGCCAGCGTCTGCCTTGTAAAGACCAGCGTATTTCCATCGGCACTCAACTGGACATCGTCGTTAAATCCGTCATTGATCAGTTTTTTACCCGGCCCGCCCCCGATCGAGATCTCATAAATCGCCTGGCGACCCTGATCCTGCGCGGTCAAATAAATCCGTTGGCTATCGGGCGAAAATGTGAAGCCCTCGACGGACGAGTCGAACTGCTCGGTCAATGAGTGACTTTGACCAGTCTTGCGATCATAGAGCATTAATTGCCATCGATCCGCTTCGAAGCCTGCTCGGACTTGCGCACGATAACCGATGTAGCGACCATCAGGGGAATAAACGGGCGTCAGGTCATTCGCAGGATTGTCGCCGGTCAGCCTCCTGGAATCTCCTCCTGAAACTGACACGACAAAGATGTCGCCGTTTGTTGATCTTGCCTCATCCTTGTCGGTATTACGCGCATAAGCGAGCTCTTTCGAATCAGGCGAGAATGCATAGTCGACTTGTCCGCCAAGATTGAACGGCGGCGCATCATAGTTTCCGGGAGTCAGATCGCGAGCCTCGCCCCCTTCAGAAGAAACAACAAAGATGTGCGACCGTTTGCCGTCTTTCCAGGTGTTCCAATGCCGATACAATAGCTGATTTGCGATCTTTGCTTTTACTTTAGACGTCGCTAATTTTTCAGCCTCTTTCTTGTTGCATTCATCGTTGTTACATTCAGGGTAAATCTCCGAAGTGAATGCGATCCATTTGCCATCCGGAGACCAAACTGGCGAGTCCGCTCCGGTTGAGATGCTGCTGACCTTTTTTAGAACGCCCGCTTCGCTATTCGAGAAATCCATCGTCCAAATTTGAGATTCGCCGCCACGCGCTGACACAAAGGCCAATCGTCTTCCATCGGGCGACCACCTGGGCGAATGAGAAGAATCCTTTTCTGCAGTCAAAGCACGCGGTTCACCGCCATCTATTGAGATAACGTATATCTGAGTTATCCGTCGGTTGGCCGTCTTATCAGTGTCGGCGATAGTGAAAGCTATCCAGCGACCATTGGGTGAGAGCTGCGGATCGGCTACTCGCCGAACCTTAAGCAGATCATCGATGGAAAACGCCCTTGCCTGCTGGGTTTCCTTGGCCGGCGCCAAACTTAGACAAAACATCAGAATGGCGATTAGGGCAATGACGCGTCTCATTTAGACCTATCCTCCGGAGTTGCGTTTGATGATTACTCGATCTTGCTCAGTAGCAAACGTGATCTTTGTACAGTTGTAAAACAAGGTGAATAAATAACCTTATAAGCTACAGAACGCACACACTGAAGTCAATGCATGGTCGAACTCCACTCCGATCGAAAATAGGGATGTTTCGCGATCAGAAAACGTTGGGCGTATCAGAGAAGATTGATCCTAAGAAATCGAAAATACCACACCGGCAGGCAGAGACTGTGCGAAAAGTCCAAAATACCACCCACGGCACAGTGGGCGGTATTCATCAGTCTTCGGGATGCTAAAGCCGACATTTAAAAGGCTCTACTCAACCACCGAAAAATCAATTAGGTGCCTGGCCCGATCCACTCTATTAACCATCACCCGCAGGCGGTCACCCAGGCGATACTCGCGACGTGTCCGTTTACCAACCAACCGGTGCTTTCGCTCCTGGTATTCGTATTCATCCCCGGCGAGAGTCGAGATATGAACCAAGCCTTCCACGAACACCTCTGCGAGCTCTACGTAAAACCCATATTCCTTCACTCCAGTAATAATTCCATCAAACTCATCACCGACGCGATCGGCCATGAACTCTGCCTTCCGCCAATCCATTAACTCGCGTTCGGCATCTGCTGCAGCCCGCTCACGTTCGCTTGAATGGTCGCCGATCAACTCCAGCGCGGATCGGAGTTCAACCTCTCGTTCTTCAGTCAGCAGTGAACGCGATATCCGCTTAAGCGAGTGCCTGGCCCCAGGATCCATATTGTGCAAATCGTCTCGCTTTCTTCCCTGCTCGATCACTTCACGCAGAATACGATGAACAATCAGATCGGGATAGCGACGAATTGGAGAAGTAAAGTGTGTGTAAGTCTTCATCGCCAGGCCAAAGTGTCCTTCATTGTGCGGCGTATAACGAGCGCGTTGCATAGATCTCAACATCAGATACGAGAGCATCTGTTCTTCTGGACTCCCGCGAATTTCGCGTGCAAGCCGCTGAAATCCACGCTGCGGAACGGGGCCGTGCATTGAAAATTTATGCCCAAACGACGCTGCGATCTCCGCGAATTCCTCCACCTTCATCGGATTGGGCTCCTCGTGTATGCGATAGAGAAGCGGCACGAATAACTTGTCGAGGTGGCTTGCAACTGTTTCATTCGCGAGGAGCATGAATTCCTCAATAAGGCGATGAGCGATATTCCTTTCCGACCGAGCGATCCCGCCGATCTGACCTTCATCGTTGAACCATAGTTCAGCTTCGGGCAAATCAAAATCTATGGCGCCTCGTTCCTCTCTCTTTTTGATCAGAACTGTCGTAAGCTCGTGCATTTTGAGGAGCATGTCTTTGACGTGAGAGTAGGCTAGCGCAGTTTCGCCGTCGGGGTTCGCAATTATCTCGTGTACCGCGGTATACGTCATACGCTCGCGGCTATGTATCACCGAGGGAGTGAGCCGATAATCGATTATTCGTCCACTATGGCTGAGGTTGATAATCGCAGACGTCGTCAACCGGTCGACTCTTGGCTTGAGTGAACAAATGTCATTTGAAAGGCGCTCGGGCAACATCGGGATCGCACGCTCCGGAAAGTAAACCGAAGTTCCGCGTCTAAAGGCTTCTTCATCGAGATGCATACCCTGGCGCACATAAAAGCTCACATCCGCGATATGTACCCCAAGTCGAAGCCGTCCGTTCGGCAGCGCTTCGAGCGATACGGCATCATCAAAATCACGGGCGGTCTCGCCGTCAATCGTAATAGTCAGGCTGTTACGCAGATCCTCACGGCCTTTTAGCTGATTCTCGGAGATTTCATTGGGGATGGATTCGGCTTCGCTCAATGCCGCATCAGAGAAAGTATGGGGTAAGCGATGCTTTCTAATAATTATTTCAACATCGATACCAGGGTCTTCCGGCCGTCCGAGGATCTCGATGATCTTTCCCGAAGGAGGACGGCCGGCAACTGGTGGGGTAGTGATCTCCACATTGACTGCGTCACCATCTTTGGCTTGAAGCGAGCCCGATCGCGGTATGACGATGTTGTACAGGAATCTCTCGTCTATCGGTGATACAAAGCTTTCCGATTTGAGTTTTACAAAGGTTCCAACGACCGTCTCATTGACATGATGCAGCACCGCTTCGATGCGGCCTTCACGACCCCTCTCGCGGATACCGGTCACCCGAGCTATTACTATGTCGCCATTCAATCCTGGCCCCATTGCTCGAGCACTTATGAACAAATCTCCCCGTTCTCGTTCTTTAGGATCATCCGGAACTACAAAGGCGTGTCCGGAGCGCGTACCTCGTAAAGTGCCGATGAGCAATCCGAAAACGTGGCGGCGCCAATATCGCCCGCCCTTGGATGAAACGAGTCCAACACGTACGAATTCTTTTAAGAAACTCAACAGTTGAGAGGACTGGGATTCAGATAGTTTGAGAGCTTCGATGAGATTATCGGCAGTGACACTCCGCTCGCGTGATTTGGGGAGCGATTGCAGCACGCGTTGTGGCGATAGATCGGTGGTCACGATTCTTAGTTTGACACTAATTAAGACCGCTGGTTAGTATATTTTCGCTTCGATTGAATCACAAATAGCCAGACATGCGGATGTGGCGGAATGGCAGACGCGCAGCGCTCAGGACGCTGTGGGAGCAATCCTGTGGAGGTTCAAGTCCTCTCATCCGCACCATTCTCAACGAACACTCTCAACCAGCCATCACGTTAATCAACGCCTTTGGTCTCAATGCTTTGGTATAATGTTCAGACTCATTACTGGATGAGTTCTGCGAAGACTGGTCCTTTATGCTTTCCATCCGGGCAAAACTTACGCTCTGGTATTTGAGCCTCGCAGCATTGGCATTACTTGTTTTTGCGACTGCGATTTACGTCTCTTTTTCGCGCGGCCTGCTGAACACCATTGATGCGTCACTGAACAACCATGCAGAACGCATCGCTCAAGCTGTCGGACATCCTTCGGCTACTGAAGAAGCGAGTCAACCCGGAGTGTTAATTCTGGTCCCACAGTTCGTCTCGGTGCTCAATAGAGATGGAAAGGTAACGGACCAAATACTGGATGCGGAGGGCCACGAGGTTCCAATAACCCAGCCTGCACTTGAACGCGTTGTAAAGGATTGGAAGCCCGAATACGACGAAGTTGCACTATCTGAATCGGAACACGCGCGTACAATTACCTGGCCGGCTCGAGATGAAGACGGCGAGTTGTTCTATGTTGTTGTAGGCCAATCTCTGAAGGACGTCGAGCGAGCCCAAAATCAATTGCTTCTCCTTTTGGCAGTGGCGAACCCTATCGCTCTTCTACTCGCGAGTCTCGGAGGTCTTTGGCTGGCAAATAAGGCGCTAAGGCCTGTTGACAGGCTGACTCGCGCAGCGGAGCGGATCGGTCGCGGCAATCTCAAAGAGAGAGTTGAAGAGCCCCGATCTCATGACGAGATTGGACGCCTGGCGGAAACCTTTAATCAAATGATCGGACGCCTGGAGAGCGCTTTCGAACGCGAGCGTCAGTTCACAGCTGATGCATCTCACGAGCTCAAGACGCCTCTGGCAGTTCTGCGAGGCGACATAGAAGTCGCACTTCGGCGGGAACGAACACCGGAAGAGTACAAGAGGGTTCTCCACTCGAGCCTTGAAGAGATCGCACGGCTAACCAAGCTGGTTGAGGACCTGTTGACCCTGGCGCGCTCTGATGCCAATGAAGCGGTACTCGAGCTCGAAGATGTGGAGCTGGATCGACTAGCATCGGAGGCACGGGCTTACATCGCTCCGCTCGCACATTCAGCGGGCGTCTCATTGAGCTATCAGCCACCCGACGCGCCTGTAATCGTTGAAGGGGATCACAAGCGATTGAAGCAGTTGTTGGTAAACCTTCTCGATAATGCGATCAAGTACACCTCCGACGGCGGCAGTGCAAAACTATCGCTCGCGGTAGAAAACTCCTCCGCGGTCATTGAGGTAGCGGACACTGGCCGCGGAATCCCCGCTAGTGCCCTGCCTCATATCTTCGATAGGTTTTATCGACAAACCGATCCTCGAGACTCTCGGGTAACCGGTTTTGGACTGGGCCTCGCGATATCAAAATGGATCGTCGATGCACATGGCGGATCGATAGAAGCTCAAAGCACCGCCGGCGCAGGCACAAACTTCATAATCCGCCTTCCGCTGGCCAAAAGAAACGGGACCGGGGCCTGACCCGATCTGCTCCTCCCAGTCAAAGCGAGTCGGAAATGCTTTCCGGAATATTTCTTAGCTTTCTTCGTATCTCGTTCGACACTCACCGTACGCGCATGCCAGAATTCCATAGAACCGAATGAGGCAGGTAAGACTTTTATCAGCGGGCAGATTGGTTGCGCTTGGTGTATTCCTAACCATAGGCGCGGCGCTTGTCGTTTATCTTGTTTTCCGAAACAAGCACGTTCAACAGGAACCCGGCAGGCCAAAGCTCCAGGGTAAAGTTGTTGCGGTGTTCAGCAACACCCACTACTCCCACGAGGTAAACGGGCAGGTACGATTTAACATAACCGCAGGAACTGATCGGACTTATCAGGATGGAACTCACGAACTCGAGCAGGTCAAACTCGAGTCCTACGGCTCCGCAGGCAATCGACACGATGTCGTCACCTGCGACCGCGCAAAAGTTAGTGATCCCTCCGACCTCGAAAAACTCGATGCTGAGTTCATTTCTAATGTTGTCGTGCAAACCTCTGAGGGACTCACTGTAAAAACAACCTACCTTCACTACGATCAAACTACAAACACTGTTGATACAAAAGAGTTGGTTGAATTTTCAGGACGCAACTATGAAGGTCGTGGAACGGGCGTAATCCTGGAAGCTGCGATTGAGCGCGCAAGTCTCCTTAAAGATGTCGACATAACAATCAAACCCGAAAGCGAATCGGCCAGGGACTTGAAAGCGCCGGAGAGCCGCGCTGCTTCATCGCAGGAGGAAACCCCGGAAGAGAGAGAGGCTCGCAAGGCTCGAAAATGGGCGCTTAAGCAACAGAGACGACGCGAGGCCGAGGCCCTCGCTCAGGCTAAAGCTTCCGGGTCAACAGAGGACAAATTGGCGCGTAAGAAGAAACGAAAGGAAACAGCAGAGAGCGCGGCTGGAGACACGCCTCAACTAGTCGCGGCAGGTCCAAGGGCACGGAAGTCGGAACCCGGAAAACCCGCTGTAAATAAACCAGTAAGGATTCAAAGCGAATCGGCGATACTGGACAAGAAGGAACATCAGATTGCGTTCAATGGCCACGCAACAGTTACGCAGGACGCCGATGAGATGCGGGCAGACAAAATGGTCTGTTACACCGATGCTTCAAATCACATCGAACGAATAGAGGCTCGCGGCGGTTCATATCTAAAACAGACTGATAAAGCGGAAATCAGTTCGCCGGATATGGACTTTTACTTCGGCGAGACGCATCAACTCTCGCGAGCAGTTGCGCTGGGCGGCGCATCGACACGGTCGTTGGGCGTCGATCCCGTTCGAGAGGCGAGCGCTGACACCATCGAAGCTACCTTTGTAGAGAGTGCTCAAGCTAGTTTGGTTGATACGATCAATGCGCAGGGCAATGCGTTGATGAAGATTCACGCGCCGACGGCTACGGCCAAAAACGCAAACCCGACCGTGCGCGAACTTAAGGCGGATAATGTTTCCATTCAATTCTTTTCTGACGGTCGGAATATCAAATCCGCTGAGGCCCACGGCAAGGCCGTACTGACTGTTACGCCAGTTCGCCCCGACCGTCGCGCAGACAAAAAGACCCTGCACGCGCCAAATATGGAGGCTTCTTTTTACGACACCGCCAACCGCATAAAATCCTTTTTCGCTAAGGAGAACGTAAGGGTTGAGATCGAGCCGACGGTACCGGATGCTCATCCTACACGCGTCACGACCAGCACCTCGGCAAGAGCAGACTTTTTGGAAGACACCCAGGACATCGATCGGGTCATCCAGGACGGCAACTTCAAATACAACGAAGGTGATCGGAATGGCACAGCAGATAAGGCCACATACGATGGACAAAAAGAGGTGCTTAATCTACGCGGAGGACGGCCGATGGTATGGGACGCCAAAGCGCGTACCCAGGCAGATGAGATCGATTATGATCGGCAACGGGACGAGACTCACGCACGCGGAGATGTCCGCACGACCTATTACAGCCGTGAGACAACGAACGATTCGACACCGTTCAAAAACACCAAATCGCCTGTGTTTATTACGGCCGAACGTGCCGACGCTCAAAATGAGGCAGGAATAGCGGTTTACACAATAAATGCTCGCGGCTGGCAGGATGACAACTTTATTAAGGCAAACAGAATAGAGCTCTATCAAGACGACAAACGAATGGTTGCGATCGGTAATGTCGAGAGCGCGCTTTATCAGGCCAAGCGCGAAACATCGCCGGGAACTAAGGAGGTGGTTCCAGGTTTTGCGACGGCGGAGAAGATGACCTACTCGGATCCCGAAAGGAAGATTCATTACGAAGGCAATGTGAAAGCGCGGCAGGGTACGGATCGGATCGAAGCAGCCTTTGTTGATGTTTTTCTGATGCAGGAGACCAATGAGGTCGATCATCTCACCGCTGAGGGGAGCGTGGTGCTGACCCAGCCAGGACGGCGCGGGGTGGGCGATAAGCTCGCGTATACGTCTGAAGACGGTCGAGCAATTTTGACGGGCAAATCCGCGCGAGTCGACGACGTTGAGAAGGGCTCTACAATGGGCTCTCAATTGACTTTCTATAGTCGCGATGATAGGATTGTCGTCGAAAATCAACAGGGTACGGGCCGTGTCCGATCGACGCATCGTTTGACTAAGAGCAAGCAGAATTGAAGCATCAAGATGATAGAAGAAGTGTCCGTGATCGAAAGCACGACCGGTGACGCCGAGCCGCAATCCAAGATTCCACTCCAACAAATCAGCGTATTGTCAGTCGAGAGCCTGCAAAAGTCTTACCGCAAGCGCAGAGTGGTCGACAACGTATCGCTTGACATACATCAGGCCGAGATTGTCGGTCTCCTGGGTCCCAACGGGGCCGGCAAAACCACGATTTTCTATATGATCGTGGGTCTCGAACGACCAGACTCAGGCAAGATCCTTCTTGATTCCAAAGACATTTCAAAACTGCCGATGTATTTGCGCGCGAGGGATGGAATAAGCTACTTGCCCCAGGAAGCATCGGTTTTCCGGAAACTTACGGTCGAAGAAAACATTCTTTTGGTGCTTGAGACTTTGCCGCTTACCAAAGCGGAACGGGAACATCGCCTTGAGTTATTGCTCAGCGAACTCGACATCGCTTATGTGCGTCACACTAAGGCGTACCAGCTATCCGGGGGCGAACGGCGGAGGACTGAAATTGCGCGGTGTCTGGTTATTGAACCCCGGTTTATTCTGCTGGATGAACCGTTTGCGGGAATTGATCCAATTGCGGTTATTGATATACAGCGGATTTTGCAGAGGCTGCGCGAGCGAGGCATCGGAGTACTGATTACCGACCATAATGTGCGAGAGACTCTGGCGATTACCGACAGAGCGTATATAATTAATGACGGCAAGATTTTTCGCGCGGGGACCCCTGAGGAACTCACTCGCGACGAAAATGTGAGACGCGTATATCTAGGGGAGAATTTTAGAATGTAGTCAGTTGTCATTGGGCATTTGTTTTTGGTCGTTTCTCATTTCTGAGTTCTGTTAACAAATGGCTATGACCAGATGACAAGAACAAATGACAATTGAAGAATGAACTATGTCGGTCAAGCCACACCTAAGTACGAGCCTTTCTCAACGCCTTGTTTTGACGCCGCAGATGCGCCAGCGGATCGAGTTGCTGGCAATGACCAAGCTCGAGCTTGCGGACATGGTCCAGACCGAACTTTCTGCAAATCCCGTCCTGGATGAAGTGGCACCCGGAGAAGGGGTTGATGATAATTCTCCGCTCGCAGATGAACTCGCAGCGGTCGACGCTACTACCGCAGATATCACCAGCCCCGGAGAGACAGCTACACCGCAGTCCGCGTCTGCGGATGGAACCGCTCCTGAAGCCCTTTCACCAAGCGAAGCAGTTACCACAAGTACTACCACCACTGAGGCCAGCCCAGCGGATGGCGAAGCGGAGCCGGAACGTGAGCGAGATCCGTTTGAAGAGGTCGATTTCGGATCGACCTTCGAAGAGTACCTTGATCCCGGTTACAAGACGCACGAATACGAAGCAAAGGATGAGGTCTCATTCGAGAACATGCTCACTCGTCGAGATTCGTTATACGAGCAACTCATCTGGCAGCTTCATCTGACTGAATGCTCTGACGAAGTGCGGGCGGCCGGCGAAGCAATCATCGGTAACCTCGACGAAAACACCGGCTTCCTCGATGCGACCGTCGAAGAGATCGCCGCGATGGGACCGTGGCCGGTTGAAACCGTTCAAGAGGCGGTCGCCATCGTGCAACGACTCGATCCGGTCGGATGCGCGGCTCGCGATGTCCGCGAATCGCTGTTGGTTCAACTCGATTACTACGGCTTCGGCGATCGGCTCGCGGTTCAAATGGTGCGAGATCATCTGGAGAGCCTACAGACCCACAAGCTTCCTGACCTGACGAAAATCCTCGGAGTTCCACTCGAGCAGATTCTTGAGGAGATGGAGATAATCAAGAAGCTCGATCCGAAGCCTGGCCGCAAGTACTCATCAGAGGAAGCGCAGCCGGTGGTTCCGGAGGTCACAATCGAGAAAGTCGGGGACGACTACATAATTCGCTTCGAAGACGATGGGCTGCCGCACCTCCGCATCAACAGGACCTACAGGCAAATGATGGAGTCGAAGGATTCCTCCAAAGAAACCCGCGACTATATCAAAGAGCGGTTCCGCTCAGCGGTCGATTTACTGAAGAATATCGAACACCGGCGCCAGACTATTTATCGAGTCTGTCACTCGATAGTCGATCGCCAGCGTGACTTTCTCGATCATGGCATCGAGCACTTGAGACCGATGATGTTGAAGGACATCGCCGAAGATATCGGAATGCACCTGAGTACAGTCTCGCGCGTTGTAAATCGCAAATACGTGAACACGCCGCAAGGAGTCTATGAACTACGGCGCTTCTTCACTGAAGGAATGCGTAGTGACACCGGTGAGGATGTGTCAACGCGAGTGCTCAAGTTGAAGATCAAGAAGATGATTGAAGCTGAAGACCCCCACCATCCGATTACCGACGACGAAGTGGCCAAGCGTTTGGCCAGGGACGGCGTGAAGATGAGCCGTCGCACCGTCGCAAAGTACCGCGACCAGATGCGCATCCCAGGCTCGAGAGAGCGCCGCGCCATCGTATAAGTTTATATATCCGATCGCGGTTCGGATTCTTAATGATCGCAAGCCATGCTTCCTCTTATCCTCAGTCCGACACCAGCGATCCAAAGCCAAGGGAGATTATAGATGGAATTCGAGTTCACTGGTCGTCACATCGACATAACCCCGGCAGTAGAGGCCCTGGTCCGCAAGGAGCTTGGCAAGCTTGATAAAGTGCTCGATTCTGCTCCGATGCGGGCACACGTGACGGTTTCCGCGGAAAAACATCGAAAGCGTACGGAAATAGTGGTCTATTGGCGCGATAGCGTCTTCACAGCGGTTGGTGAGAATTCCGATCTTTCGCAATCCGTAGCAGCGGCAGCAGTCAGGGTTCAAAAACAGGGTCTTCGGTTGAAAGAAAAATTCCACGCCAAAAAGCGAGGACGACAACCAACTAGAGCGGTGGCTCCAGTGCCGGGTGGAACTCTGGAAGCCGCCCCCAACGCTCCAAGAATAATTCTTCAGCGTCGGTATCGAGTTAAACCGATGACTCCCGAAGAAGCGGCAATACTTTTGGCAGACACCGATGACCAGTTCATCGTGTTCCGTGACGCCGAAACGAACAGGGTGGGCGTTCTTTATAGCCGCACCGATGGTAACTTCGGCTTGATAGAACCGTGAAAAGACAGAAGGCAGAAAGCAGAAAGCAGAAAAGCAGTCGGCAGTAGGCAGAAAAGCAGTCGGCAGTAGGCAGAAGGCAGTCGGCAGTCGGCAGTCGGCAGAAAGCAGTAGGCAGAAGGCGGGTAGGCAGCTGACAAAATTTTTAGGGCCGTATTACTGCTGACTGCCTGCCGCCTTCTGCCTACTGTCTTCTGCCGACTGCCTACTGTCTTCTGCCGACTGCCTACCGCCCACTGAGCTTCTATATGCCTGTTTCTGTTGTCATCATTACCGGCGTTTCGGGGTCGGGGATGTCTTCGGCGCTCAAGGACTTTGAGGACCTCGGATACTTCGCGATAGACAACCTGCCCGCCCAGCTTATCCCAACTTTCGTCAGGCTTTGCGACGATTCGCAGGAAATCGACAGGACAGCTTTCGTCGTTGACGTTCGCGCGCGGGAATTTCTCAACAAGTTTCCCCGAATGTACCAGGAACTGAAGGAAAGGGGAGCGAACATTACCGTGCTCTTTCTGGAAGCCGATGACGACGTTCTGCTGCGCAGGTATAGTGAAACCCGCCGACCACACCCTCTGCCCGATCAGACCGTGCGTGAGGCGATAAGACAGGAACGAGAACTGCTCTCCGAGATCCGCGAGCTTGCCGACCACGTCATCGATACGTCGGAACACACCGTGCACTCGCTGCGAGAGGTGATCCGGAACCAGTTCGCCGATAAGAGCGGGGCGCACGAGTTGAATGTAACCATCTCGTCTTTCGGGTTCAGGCACGGATCGCCGCGAGGTATGGATATGGTCTTCGACGTAAGGTTTCTGCCCAACCCGCACTTTCTGGCAGATCTCAGGCCGCTAACCGGACTCGATCCACGAGTCATAAAGTACTTGCAATCAGAAAGTGAGGTCGAAGATACTATCGCGCGATTCGTCGACCTGCTCGCATATCTATTGCCGCGGTTTCAGCGTGAAGGAAAGAGTTACCTGACAGTCGGCGTCGGATGTACGGGCGGGCGCCATCGCTCGGTTATGGTCGCCGAGGAGATCAGCAAAAAGCTGAAGGCACTTGGTTACGAGTCAAACGCAGTGCACCGGGATCTTGATAAGGACGAACACAGATACAAAGTCGATGGATGAGTTGTCATGATTGGCGCGGTAATAGTAACCCACGGACAACTGGCTAATGAGCTTGTCTCGTCCGCAGAAATGATTGTCGGCGAGATCACTCACATCACTGCGGTTTCAATAGGTTGGCACGATGACGTCGATGTGGCCCGCGAAGAGATCGAAAGAGCGATCCAGCGGGTAGATGCAGGCGACGGAGTGCTTCTCCTGACCGATATGTTTGGCGGAACACCCACTAATATTGCGGCGAGCTTTCTGGGTTGCGCGCCGGTGGAGGTAGTGACTGGTGTGAATCTGCCGATGGTTATCAAGCTGGCAACTCAGGAAGCTGATGAAACATTGCCCGACCTCGCGCGCCGTGTTCGAGATCAGGGTCAGCAACAGATTCATCTCGCGAGCGATATACTTACCCCTAAGAAAAAGTGACCGGCTGTTCAATTCTGGATCTGATTCTCGGACTTGCATTCCAGCAGTGCAACGTAAATATCTCCGATCAGAAAGGCCTGGTGTGAGACTGAAAAACTAGTTCATGGTCCATGCGCCGCAAATCCGAGATCACAATGCAGCGGTTGAATCCTTCCTGTCCGTTTCAGACCTTCGTGTTCATTTCCATACCGAAGACGGCGTGCTGGAAGCAGTGGGAGGCGTGAGTTTTGAAATAGGCAAGGCTGAAACGCTTGGTCTGGTTGGCGAAAGCGGCTGCGGGAAATCGGTCACCGCCTATTCGATTCTGAAGCTGCTGCCCGTCCCGCCGGCAGAATATGCCGGCGGCCAGATAAACTTTCGCGGCGAGAATCTTCTCGGCTATGACGATAAGGCTATGCGATCAATACGTGGCAACCTTATCTCCATGATTTTCCAGGAGCCGATGTCCTCGCTTAATCCGATAATGCCGATTGGAACTCAGATTACTGAAGCGATTCGCCAACACCGAAAGACATCCAGGAGAGAATCAAGACAGATTGCCATCGAAATGCTGCGGAGAGTTGGAATACCTTCAGCCGAGACGCGATTCAAGGAGTACCCACATCAGCTCTCGGGAGGAATGAAACAGAGGGCGATGATTGCAATGGCCCTGGTTTGCCGTCCGGCGCTGCTGATTGCCGATGAGCCTACGACGGCGCTTGATGTGACGATTCAAGCGCAGATCCTGGAGCTGCTCAATGAACTTCAAGGTGAACTGGAGATGTCCATTTTGCTGATCACTCATGATCTTGGAGTTGTTGCCGAAACGTGTGACCGAGTAGCGGTCATGTATGCAGGAAAGGTAGTCGAATCGGCTCCTGTAGAGACACTCTTTTCACAACCGAAACACCCGTACACACATGGATTGTTTCGCTCGCTCCCTACACTGGGAAAGCGAAAAGATCAGCTTGATGTGATTCCGGGAGCGGTCCCAAACCCCTTAGATTTTCCATCAGGGTGCAGGTTTCGCACCCGGTGCCCGTTGGCACAGGATATTTGCAAAGAAGAACCGGCGCTTCGCGAGATTGAGTCAAATCACATCGCCGCCTGTCACTTTGCTGAAACGATAGAATAGGTCCTACTCAATATTGGTCCTATTGCATTCGGTTTGCGACACTGAATCATGGACGACATCCTCATCGTCGAGAACCTCATCAAACACTATCCGATTCGCAGAGGTGTCTTTCCAACAACAGTAGGATACGTTCGTGCCGTTGATGGAATCTCGTTTTCAATCCCGAAAGGAAAAACTTTGGGCCTTGTTGGTGAGTCGGGATGCGGTAAGACTACGACCGGGCGAGTGATCTTACGTTTGATCCCTCCAACTTCCGGGCAAGTGGTGTTCAACGGCCGCGACGTATTTGCGATGAATGAGCACGATCTGCGCAACGTGCGTCGCGAAATGCAGATTATTTTTCAAGACCCATACGGCTCACTTAATCCTCGAATGACTGTTGGAGCCATGTTGGCGGAACCTATTCTTGTACATCACGTCGAACCACAGAACCTGAACGGCTATTCGCCTGAAGCATTGGAGTCTGTGGACACTGGCGGGCGCCGTCTCATAAGCTCGAACCGGCGCCGGGCGATGCAGAGAGTTGATGAACTTCTCCACCTTGTCGGACTCAGCCCCGAACACGCAAGCCGTTACCCTCACGAGTTCTCAGGTGGTCAGAGGCAACGCATTGGGATTGCGAGAGCGCTGGCATTGAATCCTAAGCTGATTGTCTGCGATGAGGCAGTCTCGGCACTCGATGTCTCGATCCAGGCTCAGATATTGAATCTCTTGCGCGAGCTTCAAAAGGATTTTGGGATTACATATTTGTTCATCGCTCACGATCTGGCCGTGGTAAAACACATATCAGATCGAGTGGCGGTCATGTATCTTGGTGAGATCGTGGAGGAAGCAGATACGGCTGAGATTTTCTCGAATCCACTTCATCCGTACACCCAGGCGTTGTTGTCGGCGATACCGGAGCCTGTTCCAAAGAAGAAGGGCCATCGTGTTCGGCTTGAAGGTGATGTTCCAACCCCCATCGATCCACCGGCGGGTTGCCGATTTCATACTCGTTGTCCGATAGCGATTGAGGAGTGCAAGCTAGCGAAGCCACCGCTGGTTGAGCTTACCCCGGGCCACCGGGTTGCGTGCATTCGAACAGATGTATCGGGCGGTTAGAAACACTGAAGAGTCGGGAGCAAAGTAGAAGTGTTAACGAAGTCGTCCGCTTTTTCTTTAATCCCACCAACGCACGTTGGTGGGATTCCCAGAACATCACTGATCGATGATAGTTTCCTGTGGGGTTTCGGGCTGAATCTCGCCTTCCTTGACTTCACGTATGTCCCTTACTTCCTGTACTACTTCCTGCACCCGGATGAATGCTCCGCTGTTTCGAGTTGATATGTGATAACTTCCAGACTGACTGTAACCGTGGTTGTAACGACTATCCGCCTTCGTGATCTCTTCAAGGTGGGAATCAAGCTCAATAAATCGATCGGCAACATCGATCAACCGCGGACTGGTATTGCTTCGAAAACCGGCCAGCTCCACTCGCACGCCTTTATAAGCAACAGCGTTTATTGCGTAAGCGAAGTCTTCGTCTCCTGAAACCAGCACCGCGGTGTCGTACTTGTCTGCGAGCGAAAGCATGTCAACTGCGATCTCGACGTCAAGGTTGGCTTTTTTGGTTCCGTCCGCGTAGGTCTTCAATTCCTTTTCGACGACTCTATATCCATTCCTACGCATCCAGAGCAGGAAGCCCTGCTGTCGTTCGGCTTTCTCATCAACCCCGGTATAAAAGAACGCGCGCAGAAGCGGAGAGTCTCCTCTGAGGAAATTCAAAAACTTGGCGTAATCAATTTCGACTCCGACCGATCTTGCTGCGTGAAACAGGTTATTTCCATCAATAAAAATGGTTATCTTTCCCCGCATAAACCCTCTATGATCCGTATCTTTCAAACAAATGTTTTATACATTCAATGTCTAACATACGGTTTAGAGGAGGTGCAAGTGAAGGCCATCCGGTCGACGTTCGCGGATGTTAGATATTAATTGCGCTATCAACTACTGGTCTGGCCGCTCATCCTCAGGCAGAGTTGACAGCAGCTAAGAGCGCCAGAGAAAATGATTCTTGCTAACATAAACATATCAGTATCTATTGTTTGGGCCGCAGCGTTGAGAATCCACCGGGCGGCCCACTCGATTTTAAGTATGATTAAACGAGTATTCCTTGCTTCAACAATCCTCCTGACTCTCCGATTGGTAGCCCAAGCCGCGCCAACCGACACCATCGTCGCAATGCCTTTCGAAAACCTGTCTGGCCGAGCCGAGTATAACTGGGTGGGAGAGAGCTTTGCCGCAGCTTTGGCCGATCTGTTTGATAAGCCTGGACTCGTCGCTATCAGACCGGACGAGCGAAATGTAGCTTACAAACAGGAGGGTTTGCCCCCGACGGCAATCCTGACCAGGGCTACGATGATCAAGATCGCAGAACGCGCCGGCGCTAACCTGGTTGTTATGGGGACCTACCGTATCGCCGGCGAAGGGCGTGAGAGCACGATCACAATCACCGCGAGGGTAGTCGATATTCGCGAGGGTCGTCTGGTTGGTAAGGAGTACAACCGCGGAGGTCCGCTCGTGGACTTGCAGAAGCTGCAAGGTGATCTCGCATACGAAATACTCTATCAGCATAACCAGGCGCTGCCGTTCTCCCGCGATCAGATCACTACTGACGCGACAATCGCTCCAATAGGTGCCTTCGAAAACTTCATCAAAGGCACGCTGACTCGAGAACGGGACCCGCGGATTAGCTTCCTCGAACGATCAATAAAAGAATTCTATGATAAGACAAAGACCCAATATATTGCCGCAATTTTTGAGCTCGGCCGGATTCGCTTCGAGTCCGGAGAGTACAAAGAAGCGCTCGAGCAGCTCGTACTCGTCGACGAAAAGAACCAGCGTTATGACGAAGCGCAGTTCTACATCGGTGTGGCGCAAGATGCGCTCGGGCAAACGGACAAAGCGCTGGCCACGATGAAGAAACTCGCCGGGCGGCTTCCGCTTTTTGAGGTTTACAACAACATCGGCGTGTTCCTGGTAAAGCAGAAGCAATACAAAGACGCTATCGATCATCTCAAGCCGGCAATGGACGCGGCGCCACGTGATACCGATACGTTGTTTAATCTGGGCTATACGTACTTTCTTGCAAAGGACAATGCAAATGCAGTTGCTACGTTGAGGACCGAAACAAAACAGCGAGCGTCGGATGGCGAGGCTTATTACATCCTGAGCAAGGCATTGGCGGCGCAAGGCGACCAGGCTGGCGCCAATGCCGCGTCCGATCAAGCGAAAAAACTCCTACCTTCGTACGCGCAATGGGAAACTAAGGGTGTGCCGTTGGTCAGCCGCGTCAAAACCAGCTTCAGCAAGATTAATTATTACCGCTATAAACGCGAGCAGGATGAGCGACTGAATGCGCAGACTCAGATCAGCAGCCAGCCTCCGCAAGTTGATCAGCTTCTCGAGGCTTCGCGTGCTGCGTTTATGGCCGGGCGAGACGCTGAGGCGCTTGGAACGCTGGGGAAATTGTTGCAAATGTCTCCTCAGAACTACGAAGCACACCTGTTGATGGGACGACTGTATGAGCGGCAGGGCGATTTCGAACGCGCGAGCAACGCATTGAAAGCCGCGGTGTTCTGGAATCCCAAACTGGTGCCTGCTCACGTTTTGCTTGGCAGGATTGCAGTGTTGAAAAACGATTGCGCAGCGGCCCAGGTCTCGGCAAACAAAGCATTGCAAATTGATCCTAACGACCAGGACGGGCAGGCGTTGAAGAGGCTGATTGAGCAGAAGTGCAAAACCGGCGCTTGATTGAATAGGTCCTATAGGTCCTATTTTCACTTACCCATTCATTTACGGAGGCACCAGGATGTCGCAGTCAATCGACTCGATCCTCAAAGAAACCCGACTCTTCAGTCCGCCAGCTGGGTTCAGCCAAAAAGCTCACATCCAAAGCGTTGAACAGTACGAGAAACTCTATCGCGAAGCCCAGGAGGACCCCGAGAAGTTCTGGGGTGAAATCGCAAGCGAGCTTCATTGGTTTCGAAAATGGGACAAAGTCCTCGATTGGGAAGCGCCGTGGGCGAAGTGGTTCGTAGGCGGCCAGATAAATCTCTCTTACAACTGTCTGGATCGACATGTATCGACCTGGCGGAGAAACAAAGCCGCAATAATCTGGGAAGGCGAGCCTGGTGAAGTACGAACTCTCACCTATCAACAACTGTTCACTGAGGTTTCGAAGTTCGCCAACGTCCTCAAGTCGCTTGGAATCCGGAAGGGCGATACGGTGGCGATTTACATGGGGATGACACCTGAGTTGCCGATAGCGATGCTCGCCTGCGCACGCATTGGAGCTCCACATTCCATCGTATTCGGCGGATTCTCTGCGAATGCGCTGATCGACCGCATTAACGATGCTCAATGCAAGGCAGTTATAACCCAGGACGGTTCGTATCGCCGCGGCGCTGAGGTCCCACTTAAGGCGACCGTCGATGAAGCGCTGCCAGGTTGTCCGTCAGTGAAAACGGTGATCGTATACAAACGAAGCGGCTTAGATATCAAGATGATGGCGGGACGCGATCACTGGTGGCACGAGCTTATGGCCGATGCAAAAGACCAATGTGACGCCGAACCTCTCGATGCGGAACATCCTCTCTACATACTCTATACCTCTGGCAGCACCGGTAAGCCAAAAGGCGTAGTTCACACGACCGGAGGATATTCGGTTGGAACTTACATCACCGCGAAATGGGTGTTCGATCTGAAGGACGAGGATGTCTACTGGTGCACCGCGGACATTGGATGGGTAACCGGACACAGCTACATCGTTTATGGTCCGCTGCAAAACGGTGCGACCGCTGTGATGTATGAGGGCGCCCCGAATCATCCTGAGCCCGATCGCTTCTGGCAGATAATCGAGCGGCATAAGGTGAATGTGTTCTATACCGCGCCTACAGCGATTCGGGCTTTTATGAAGTGGGGTGAGCGCTGGCCACGCCGCTACGAGATGAATAGTCTGAGGCTTCTTGGTACGGTCGGCGAGCCGATAAATCCTGAGGCGTGGATGTGGTACCGGGAAGTAATCGGCCATTCTCGTTGTCCAATCGTGGACACGTGGTGGCAAACCGAAACCGGAATGATAATGATCACACCGCTGCCTGGCGCCATTCCGACCAAGCCGGGATCTGCGACCAGACCGTTCCCAGGTGTGATCGTCGATGTGGTTAATAGGCAAGGCGATCCAGTTCCTCTGGGTTCCGGAGGCTATCTGGTGATCAAGCGGCCGTGGCCCTCAATGCTGAGGACGATCTTCAATGACCCGGACCGTTACGTAAACCAGTACTGGTCGGAAATACCAGGGATCTACTTCGCGGGCGACGGGGCCCGAAAAGATCAGGATGGATATTTCTGGATCATGGGCAGGGTGGACGATGTGATCAACGTATCAGGGCATCGTCTTTCAACAATGGAAGTGGAATCGGCTCTGGTGGCTCATCCCAGGGTCGCCGAGGCGGCAGTGGTTGCAAGACCGGACGAAATTAAAGGTCAGGCGATTGCTGCTTTTGTCACGCTCGAGCTGGGAAATAATCCTTCGAATGAGTTGAAAGAAGAACTGCGGCAATGGGTAGCGAAGGAGATAGGCGCTCTTGCAAAGCCGGATGATATTCGGTTCAGTGATGCGCTGCCAAAGACTCGGAGCGGAAAGATTATGCGGCGATTACTGCGCGAGATTGCTTCGGGCGGCGAGGTGAAAGGAGATACAACTACTCTTGAGGATTTCGCAGTGCTGGCAAAGCTCAAAGAGGAAGAGGAGTGATGATGATGAGTGACGGATCACGAATCACGAATCTCGCATCACGCATCACGGTTTCTATCATGCTCTTCGACCTTGATGGTACCTTGATAGATTCGCGGACAGATCTTGCAAACTCAATCAACCTTATGCTCGCAGATCTTGAACGACCGCCGCTCGATGAAGCAATAGTCGGTGTATTTGTTGGTGATGGTGTTCGAGTGCTAGTGAGGCGATGTCTTACAGCTACCGACCCACAACAAAAGCCACCATCAGTCGATCTACATGCGAAAGCCGTAGAGTTGATGCATCGCCATTACGCCGAGGAAATGCTCAAGACAACGCATCTCTATCCCCAAGTTACAGAAACGCTAGCTGCACTGGAGAACAAACTTAAAGCTGTGGTTACGAGCAAAGAGAGTCGCTTTACAAAACTCATTCTCGAACACTTCGACATTGCGCGTTATTTCCACGCGATTGTGGGGGGCGACACGACGCCGGCTCGCAAGCCTGATCCCGCGCCAGTCCGTGAAGCGTTGCGACTGCTCGACGGCTCGGCTGCAGATGCTGTGATGATCGGAGACAGCGAAAATGACATCAATGCCGGACGCGCCGCTGGTACGAGGACGTGCGGTGTGACGTTCGGTTTCAGAACCGCTGAACAGCTGCGTGTGTGTGGACCGGACGTGCTGGTCGACCGATTTGATCAGCTTAGAGATGTCTTGATTTGAGAATACTTGAATTATTCGAGCGACCGTTCAACCAGTGACTAACTCAGATCCCCAAATTATCGGCCGAGCACGGAAAATCAAGCTCCTGGTCCTCGATTGTGACGGAGTGCTGACGGATGGAAGGATCATACTGCTTCCGGATGGGGATGAGACTAAATGCTTTGACGTCAAAGACGGTCACGCGATGGTCATGGCACAGCGGGCTGGACTCCTGATCGCAATCATATCCGGACGCAAGTCATCGGTCGTTCGGGCGCGCGCAAAGGAGCTCGGTGTCGCTCACCTGCATGAAATGGCATGGGTGAAAAAAGAGCCTTATGAAAAAATCCTGGCCGAAGAAGGGCTTCGTGACGAAGAAGTCTGTTATGTGGGCGATGACGTCGTTGACATACCTTTGTTGCGGCGCGCCGGATTGGGCGTGGCGGTAGCGGATGCAGTCGAAGAAACAAAACACCATTCCCATTTAGTGACTGAGCGCGGGGGCGGCAAGGGAGCAGTGCGCGAAGTGATTGAGTTGATTCTGAAAGCCCAGGATAAGTGGCACGAGGCCCTGTCCCGGTATGTTTAACCAACATAGGTCATATAGGTCACATAGGTCCTATTTGTCCGATTATTCAAAACAACATACAATTCCGAAACCAAGGAGACCCACCTTGAAGCGAACAATCACCATGCTTTTGTTATTCGCATTAACCGCCTGTTCGACAACTCAGCCGTCGAACAAGAATCAGCCTGGGACAGCCAGTCAGCCGTCCGCGCCCAGTCAGCCCGCTCCACCCTCAGCCGCCGCGAAACCAGCTGGTGAGTTGAAAGAAGGTGAAGCAAGCGGAAGCATTGTCGATGAAGGACAGACGATTAACCTCAGGTATGCGTATGCCGGACACACCGAGCAGTTCGGTGAAGACGCAATCGTCGTCCTGGTGACTGAGGCCCCTGTCGCGCCAGACGTCCTGGCAAAAGCTTTCGAGGAGAAGTTCGGAATCTTTCCGCGCGATAACAAAGGGCTGGAGTATAAAGTCGGTAAAGGATTCTGGGTAATGTATCACCCCAGCGGCTTTCAAACATCCGGAATTAATACTCTCAAGAATTATTCAGTCGAGAACGGCGTAGTGAAGGGAAGCGACGAAGACTCTACCAAATTCAATGACAAGGACTATAAACGCTCGGTAAGCTTTGTAGCGCGGGTTCTTGATAAGAAGTAGCGA
>Ga0126382_10000168_pt1 | contig 24336 bp, 16 predicted proteins | sample PanSoiMetPlot_30_FD_92548 | JGI IMG/M metagenome (GOLD analysis project Ga0126382, IMG submission 92548) | Tropical forest soil microbial communities from Panama - MetaG Plot_30 | ecosystem: Environmental > Terrestrial > Soil > Tropical forest > Bulk soil | place: Panama | collected 2016-02-17
CTCAATTGAGCATCTCTCAGAAGGCACTAGGAACGCTCCCTGAAGATGGCAATGTAATGCCGAAACATGTAGGAGCTACCATACATAATTAATAAACTGAATGAATAATTGTTGCATTTGTTGGTTTTTTACGCACATTTTTACTGCGTGACGCCTTTATATGTTGTTCTGCATTAAAGGGTTAATATTCATTTGCTTCCCTTTAGGCAGGTCAGTTTTTAAGCCCATTATGCTGGCTGGTAACTTAAGCAGCTCTCAGATGACTGTTGGACTTCGTCACATCCTGTGTGAGAACCTTGCATATCAGTTAGCAACTATAGGTAATGGTTGTTATTACTCATGTTGTAAGGCTATTCTGAACAGGGACATTAACCACATACTGCTGAGTGACCCATAAAGGGGTCATGCAGTGAGCCTTTGAAACTTGCCAAACAACCCATAAAGGGGTCACAAACAGTGTTTCAAAGCTTGGAGGAATTTTGTTCACTCCTATCCAATCTACTGCAGAGGTTTGCTGTGCTGCAGGACCCTTGAAAGTCAGGGTTTCTTTGTAGAGCCAGAATGGACCCCCTTCTCCTAAACCCCTCCAACAACCCTGATTTATGTGTCAACATGTAGCAACTGTGCATATGCCTCAGCTGACTAATACAGTTCCAGACACAACATGCTTTAGTGTATCACTTGCGTTGGAGTCCTCTGTGGGTTGACTGCCAACACTGGCCTATAAAACGAGCACTAATTGTTGACCAGAAAGGTTTTCATTGGCATGCTGTATACATATAGTTCAGATAACACTAATGGTAAAAAATTGGAGATATACACAAACGTTGATGTTTACAGCTACAGAATTGCCTGCAGACATGCCACTTGTAGTGCTGGGGTACTCTGTAGGGGTTGTTGGGCAGTAACATGCAACACACAACCATCGATCTACTAAAAACATCGTGGGCACCCTTGAATTGCTAGAATTTTATACAGGAGTCACATTGTAGCTTTAGATGTTTTGCTTTTACTGTAGAAGACGCTTGCTTATATCTTTGTGGCATTAGGTTGCTGCAACTGTGCCAAAAAACAGTCACACGGAGGAGTCTAAACAAGGCAAGACCATTGTAGGCATTGAGAAATGCCTGCAAAAAAAGGTCAAACTTGAGGAAGCCATCAGTGAAATTTTTTGGTGACACTGACTTAGAATCAGGTGCCGAGACTAGTGATGTTGAAGATTAATTTTAGGAAGGACAACAAAAACAACAGCCAGCCAGCCTCAGCAGAAGACTAACCACAGGCTGCAACAAGTGGCAGAGGATTACCAACCTGGGGATGGCCTCAAGGAAGGAACGGAAATATTAATCCTTTTGTCATTCCAGCACAGTGTGAAAAAAAGCGAGACTCCATACATCATCAAAGACAGAATGACACTGTCTGTGTTGATTTTGTTTATCACAGAAATTTTTTATTTGCTGGTGGAACAGAACTTACACTACTGACAACACTTGGACAAACTACTAACTGCCTGACATTATGTTGCCAGACATGATGACTTTCATTGCCATAGCTCTGCAGATGGGACACAAATTGAAAGACGTTATATGACTACTGGCTGAGACTTAGACAGCAATGCACTCCTTTATGGCAAGACCAAGACACAAGACAGATTATTACACAAGTTGCATTTTTTGCATTTTGCAGACAATGCACGGAGACCTGATGAAGGCGAAGAATATGTCCGACTATGGAAACAAAGGACTCTCTTTGAAACACTGAATGAGGCCTAAGCTAAATTCTGTAACCCGTTGGAGCATTTAAAAGTGGACAAGGGAATTGTAAAATTTAAGGACAGGATTATCTTCAGGCAGTACATTCCAAAGGCTAGAAACCGTTTCTGCATCCAAATTTACAAACTCCGTGATGAATCGGTATACATGACATAAAGACTAACACTCCGCCACTGATGATAAGACTGCAACACATGGAGCTGTTAGTAGACATTTGACTTACAGAGTTGAAAGCTTGGAACACAAAATATTTATGGACAATTTATTTTCATTGCCAAGACATTTTGATGACTTGGGCAGACGTAAAATAAATTCTTGCGGGACAGTAAGGCCAAATAGAAAAGACATGCCGTGACTTTGGATCAAAACAACTGAAACTGAAGAGGGGTGACATAAGGGTGAAGACCAGGAGGCTTGACCACATTAGTTTGGAAAGCCAGATGAGAAGTTTACATGCTGACTAACATGGACCCACCACCAGCAGAAGGAAATTTTTGTGACGACAGCAACCGCCCTGTGAAACCTCCCATCATGCAACAGTAGGTACGAGCACATGGGTTACATCGACAATTCTGATCGTATGGCCAACAGCTATTCGATGAGTTGAAGTACCTTCAAGTGGACCATGAAATTGTTTTTCCACCTTCTGGATCTACCAGTACTCAACAGTTGGCTTCTGTTATCTTCATGTAGGGCTAAGTATACCCACCAAGATTTCAGGCTCCTTTTGGTGAAGAATTTTATTGAAGAAGCTGGAAAAACAAAGATCACCCCACCCCCAGATTGATTGGAAGACCATGTACAGCCGCAACAAATGTGCAGCTTGAGAGCCGCCATAACCAGCACTGTCCAATGAAATCATCCACCAAACTCTGCTGCCATCTTTGTTCATCTCGTGGTCAGAGAGAGTGCACATTGTATTAGTGTGCCTGATTTGACATGGACCTGTGCGTGGTGCCTTGTTTCGTGGAATATCACACCAGAGTAAATTTATAAATACCCCCATTGTGAATAGTTGTACTGTGATAAAAAATGTAGTGATCCAATGTACCACAGGCCTTCTGCAGCAACTGAATTATGTAAGTAATGAACTATTTACACCACATTTTATATAATGCGTGCAATTCACAGGCCTAAATTTGTTATAAAAATAGGTAAACTTTTCCTGAATTAACCAATTCATAAATAGAATGCAAAATTTTATTCCTTACATTTGAAGGAAAAGCCTATGATATATGCCTTTTTTTTTTCTTCTTCTAAAAGCATTAAAATATTAAAAATCCCCAGTTAAAAATCTTTGCAGGCTGCCACTGTGTGGAGGGAATTCAGCATTAAAGGGTTAAGTCTGAAGAATTGGTTTGTTGGTCACCCCTGCAGTCTGTCAGTAAATTGATGGTAATTATTTAGTTTGTGTCACAGATTGACAGAAGTCAAATTCTACTTTCCTATTACACAAATTTGTAGTTCTCCATACATATTAGTATTAATGTTATTGTTTCATTTTTAAGAACTTCTTACTTCAACGTAGATTCTTTGTATAATAAATTTGTCAGGTATAACAAAGTTTTGTAACATCACCACATTTGTAATCATTGGTATGCAACCAATATATTAGATGCAAATGTGTAGGTATGTTATGCTTTATCTCTATCAAGTTCCACATGCTAGTGGTTTGTTTAGTTACCTCCGCCATACTGGAAGCTAAAGACATTTTTTCTTAACCACTGTCCTGTTATTTTACTTTCTACTAAAATATTACATTAACAAAAATTCTTTACCATACATAATTTAAGAATCTCAAAACAGCGGTGTCAGCCTCCTGTACAATGGGTACCGGGTCTTTCCAGGGGTAGAAAGCGGCTGGGGCATGACGCTGACCCCTCACCCCCTTCTAGTACCGAGGTCTAAAAACGGAGTACAGCTATACCTCTATTCTTCGTGGCCTGTAAAAAGGGCGAAACCTACCTAAAATAAGTGGTGTTAGTTATCTCTCAATCCTCACAGTTTCACTATATTGCTGTTACTGATTGTAGTCAGTTAAAAAGTATGGCACTGGAGTCTCCTCCAATTGCATAAGATTCATACCACGTTTTTGAAGGAGCAGACACACAAAGAGTATGGTGATTTCAAAGACCAGTACTCCCAATTTTGTGAGGAAAGGAGGCTAAAAACTAAATATTGCTTGTGATCTTGGAACATATTAACCCTTTGGTGCCGGAATTTTCTTTTAAATTTGAGCACACCTGTATTTAAAATGTGAATAATACAGAAACCAAACAAGGTGGCATAATGAAATAAATGACATTTTGAAGGGGGGGAAAAAAAACGGAGATTATGCAGCATGTTTAAAATATTCAGTACGGATATTTGTTGAATAAATATTTAAAATGCAGCATCTGGAGGTTAGCGGTGCGGTACGACATATACATATACGTTGTTCGGCGGCTAAGGATTAATGACTAGACTTGCACTGCTGCAGGTAAGACATCCATTAAGTTCAAGTACTTTAGTGGTATGCAGGTGATCTTTCTTTCTTTCATAATAACCTTTTAAGGGCCATGAGTCATATTACTGCATTGGCATCTGTGTGGGCCAGCGACCAAGCACTGAACTTTTACAATACTAATAAAGTTACCCCCAAAGTAAAGTATGGGTGCCAGCCCTGCAAAGTGAGTATTACTATACATTTCTGGAGGCATGCAGTTAGTTCTGATCAAAACATGGCCATCAAACTAAGAAAACCAAGAGATACAAAATGTCTGTTCCTAGATGCTAAGTGTACATAACATTTTTATAGTTAGGTATACGATTGGTGCATTCTGTAAAATATTTATTTTAAATAACAACATATTTACATAGTAAAATGGATGTAAGATGATTACAGCAAGTTCACAGTAAGTTCACTTGGAATGGGTGATAGAATGTACACATGACTTCACATGATGTGATAATTCCTTGTCATAGCAAAGTTCAAATTAAAATTTCACTAACTGAAATTCACTTTAATCATGGAAGAATATGCTCTTAAGTTGGCTGTCACTTAGCCTCTTCACTTCATCTGAAAAAATAAAAAGTTACAATGAAATATTATATGCAGTTCCAAACTCAGTCACTTAAAAAATCCAAAAGTTATCCCCAAGATGACATTTTATTATAGGCCCAAAAATAAAAGAGAACCTGGAATACCAAGGGACAAATGGTACGGAGTCTTGGAATAGGCATGTATGGTTTAATGCTTGGTAAAGTAAAAAGTATTTTTTGAAGCAAGTAGTGTACTTGTTACAGTGCAGCTTGCATGTGCACGCACACGCACACACACACACACGATGATTCATGACTTGTGGACATTACTGCAGGAGATTATTTCCTAGGTCATTATAATCATAAAAGTTAATCATCAATATGGATCATGCTTCAATGGTTACACAGTTACGGTGTTTTTTAACTGTCATAAACACCCTCCTGTAAACCAAGCATTGAAAATCACACTGTGTGTCCTTGAACCAGATGGAACAGCCACCAGGACCTGAAACTCACAACTCTCATTCTTCATAAATGAGCAGAAAGTTGAGATGTTGCATTTTCAAAAACTTGCTTACAGCACAAATCAGTGTAAACTAAAGACACTTTCATGAATATAGGTTAAATTTATACTTTAAGTTTATTAAGTATTACGATTGTTTATGATTTTGTTCCACTTATTTTCACCACTCCTTACCCTCTATTCTATGTTCTAAGAGGCCATTACTCGGTAACCGTCCAAAATAGGACACATGTTTATATGACGTTTTTTAATCACACAGACGTAGGAAATAATCTGTAGTAATGTCCATAGGTCATGAATTGCCTTATTTATTAGAAAATACCATATACAGTAATACCTCATAAACTCAAAGGGTTTCATTTGTAATAATTACTGTGGCTGGCAAGGTGGTCACTTGTGAAATTCAGGAATACAAGAACTGCTTCTACTGTTAAAACTCTTGAAACCCTAAGTACATTTTAAATTTAGTCAGTAAATCTGACAGGATGGAGTCACTTGGTAGATCTGGCACAGTTGAGAGGATAATATTCAAATTAATCATACACAAATAAGGTGTGAGGATAGGGAGTGGAGAGTTTGCCATTACAGCTCTGACCCCAGCATGTGGGGCAGAAGACACCAATTTTTTCCCACATATACCTAGAACCACATACTGTAGTTTGCAAACCTGCGTGAAAATTAAGGACTTGGATATTCAAAATCTGTGGTGGACAGGTGGGTACTGTGCATTAAGTTCACATCATGTTTCCAATTATGTGGTCTTTGTATTTTAATATCAAACAATCTGACCACACTGGACCTCAATCTGAAGAAAGTGGCATGAAACAAACTACATTATTCCTGAAGACTTGTACTAAAAAATTCTGGTACTTTTTAGTTCCACTGCCTTTAATACGTACTGAAACATGCTAACTGAAATACCTTTAACAAGATCCACTTTAGCAGTTTATAATAAACCCTTTCCTTTGTTTCAGACAATTTCATTACTTTTTACGTTATTAAAATTAACTTTAAAAAAAAATGAAACTGTTAAATATCTGCATATGAGAAAAAGCATTATACGCAAAGTGGAAAGCAGAAGAAGGAGCACCAACTGATATTTGGCAACAGTAGTAGACACTTTATGTATTTTGATTTTCAACTGTGAGAGGGTAAAGTTTCTCTCTACTCAGATTACATACAGGCTTCATTAAATATTCTTACCATTTATTTCTATGAGGATAGCATTCTTTTGATGGATGACAACATAAAACTCTCGGAGATTTGACAATTTGCCCACAATCCAGTAATCGCTCATCGTCTTCAGTATTATTTCTCCTGTTGTTGACATTCTGGAAAGAAAGAAAGGATATTTACTGTATAAAGGCTCAAAAATGTGTAAAACTGCAGTTATCTTCAGCTCATGATTAGCACAACTGGCTACAAATGTAAAGGTAAAGTTCATCCTACAACCTGCCATGAAGGCATACACAACTCAAAAAAATATATACTACACTGATACCATCTGACACAACTAATTTATTAAAAAACTATAGTAATTATAATGGCCAAATTATTTGCATACAGAAGTGGTACAGCAGATATAGCTATACTCTTTTTTTAACCTTGGCGCTACATGGGGGTGGGTGGTTAATGTCATGCCCCACCTGCTGAATCCCCATGAATGACCCAGTATGCATTGTACAGATATGTGGGTGGACTGGTCTTAATGGGTGCAGAAAATCTCGCCCCCCTTACCAGGATTTGATCCCTGGAGCAAAATACCAATTATGCTGTGCTGGCCCAACTGTCTAACATGGTGATAAATTACACGATGATGCATGACACTGGTAAGAGCTGTACAAATTATGGTTGCAGTACACTCCTTCGAATTTTTAGAAGTTATGTCATGTTCTAAATCAGTGTTTCTCAACCTGAGATCTGCAAGTTGAATAGACTCTACTCAGAAGTACAAAGTTCCCTCACCCTTTAGGCTTTTATTAACCATCTTAGCTCACTGTCATTACTGCTAGGAAAATTGATTTTTTAATCATTTTTGTACTGATTTGATAAAGGTTTTTACAGTCTGTATGTGCTTCTAAAGATTCCAACCTGAAATACAGCCACATATTATGCTTACAATGCCTACAGGCTGAGATAATTTTGGGTAGAGAGTCTGCAAAATTAGTTGGATTTTGTAAGGTATCCCTGGCACCAGAATAATTCAGAAACATTGGTCTGAACCATATCACCTAAAGCAGTGGTTCTCGAACTCTGTACTTTGGGCTGCACAAATGGATTCCAGAGCATCTGTGGACACCTTCCGTAATGCCTTTTTGTAAGAGCAACAGGAACATATCAAATGTGTGCGACACACTGAACAGGCAATGCTGCTAGTAAAATTAAAGATTGATGGTTCTGAAAGAATTTTTAAACCAATTCTGTCCAGAAATTTAAAAGTATATAATGCACTGGCTGTACTCATTCTTTTATATGGAAGTGAAATTATGACCCTCAGAGAAGAGGATAAAAAAAAACTGACATCAATTGAAGGAATTTTGGAACAGGTGAAAGAAGAACCAGTTGATGAGAAACTAAGAAGATACAAATCAAATTGGCTAAGACATGTAACAAGAATGAACAATAACAGGATGCCAAATGGACAAATTCTACTTGGAAGGCCTCTGAAGATACTATTAGATGAAGCTGAAACAGGTCTATCAAGGCCTAACTCACATGCGATGGTGATGGCGATGAGGATAATGATCACCATCATCATCATCATCATCAAATTGGCTCACAAACCAAACTAGACACAGTAACTTCACTTCAAGCTAATAAATTCATTTTGACTACATTATGCTACAGTGTGTACGGTTGAAACTTTCCTTTGATTCAACGTATTCCACCACATTTATTTCTTAATATTGTACATACTCCTTTGATGCCTGGATCAATCAAGATTCTTCAAAACTGAGGGTTTCTTTTGCACAAAAGGGGGTGGGGGAAGGGTTGGTTGGGAGACACTGCTCCAAAGGAGATAAAATGACAACTGTAAATGTTACTTCAGAACATGGAAAGAGGGACAGTAAAATAAAGAGAATGTGACAGAGGACTTAAACAGAGTAATAATTTCTTAGCTAACAAACGTTTGAAGTACAGAGTTAATGTAAATCAAATTTTAAAATGCATGTTATGTATCAGAAAGCAGTCTCCATTACAATGATAAATCAGTACTACTACGGAAATAATCATTGTTCACTCTCCAAATCATATGGCCCATATTATAAATACACTGTGGGGTGAAATACACAGAGTTCTTAATTGCTAAAGTAGGTGGTACACATAGTAACCACTATGCTCAAAAGGGTTATTCACTCCAAATGCACTGACCACTCTCCTATGAATTCTTATTTTAACTTACTCATGTATTCTTCCTTCAAATTTCAAGACCATGTTTTACCCAAGTAAAATACCTTGCAAAACTGTTTAGCATATCCTAATTTTCAGTATTTTGGAAAAAAACGTTTCTAGAAATCGTCACCATCACCACTGCTGTCATCATTGTCATCATCATGCTTTTATTGTGAACATTATTTGTGGCAGATATTACAAAGTAGAACAAAAAGAACTGCATGTGGAGACCATGGATATCTATGTGTGATTAGTATCAGCAAGTATACTGTTAAATTTCCATGAAATCTGGTATAGATGTCCTTTGCAAAAAGTAGTTCAGCAAGGAGTCCTGTGAAAATCAATGCAGCGACATTACTTCAGGGATGTGAATGAGTTTCTATCCATAATTTCCATATTTCTGGACATATTTCATGAAATTTGGTATAAAATATATTTAGTGATGTTCAGCAGTTGTTCTATGAAAATCACTGCAGTGAAAGGCATACTTTCACAAAGGGAATAAGTATAATTTTAACAATATTTTCTACATTTTCACCAAGTCTGGACAAAATTTGGCAGAGAGAGCCTTCCTATCATGCTGTTCAGCATGTGAGTTCAGTGAAAATGAGTGCAATGAAAGGTGTATTTTACATGAGGGTACTACACAATTTTGCCTGTTTTTTTAAATATATTTCATCCAATTTTAATAAAATTTAATACAGATGTCCACAAAACTTTACTGCCCCATTATGAGTTTCAGTAACTTGGTGCAGTAACAGCCATACTCTACTTGGTGTGGGGATGAATTTCATGTGGGTGAAATTCAATCTAAAATGTTTGCACATAAATGCTATTGGCCATTTGATAGTTTTGTGAAACCTGGCACAGGGAAAGCCACACTGTTCTTACAGATATAAATGAAATTATGCATATACCATGAAAGTGTACGACATTTTGAAGGTAAAATGCCTTGGTAAATAGTTTGTGTACTATATCATGGCGGAGGCATGCGGTGGCACAGTGGTTGAGGCACTGCACTACAAACTGGAAGGTTGCGGGATTGATTCCCGATGGTGTCAATGGAATCTTTCATTGACAAAATCCTTCCGGCCACACTATGGCCCTGAGGTCGACTCAGCCTCTAACAGAAATGAGTAACAGGAATATTTCCTGGGGGTAAAGGTGGCCAGTGTGTAGGCTGACAACCTTACCACCTTCATGAGCCGACTGTCTTAAAATCTGGGAGCCTCATCCACCTGGAACCCGGGCACAAAGGGCTGGTTTTCGTTTAGGCTGAAAGGCCCAGAACCCGTTCACCAATCTATCCTCCTGGAACCCTCAGGGCCTGTAATGGGATTGCTTTACCTTTACTATTTCATGGAGTACACCATTTACAGTCTTTTACTTGTTACAGTTTTATCCAAACAAGTAAATTTTCAGACCCTCAATCTGCTTTCTTATGTCAAAGGAGAAGAAGCCTTGTTAGGTAGCTGATAGTAAGTCTGCTGGTGAAGTAATTCCCAGACTTTTATGCAACCCAAATGTTCATTATTCTGCTCACAGCAACCCACAGCAGGCCTTACCCTGAGCCAGCTGTATACAGCTAACATCTTCATACCCATTTTGTACTGTCCTTTACTCTTTTTACACAATTATCTTATAACACAGCTTATGGGGTATAAAAACATTTAAGGTAGCATGCCTTGAGAGAAACTTCTACAAGACCTAATACACTTACATAAAGGACAAAAAATTACACACACACATATAAAACAGAAGGAAACTTATAAGGAAATCTTAATTGTGAACTGTACCTTGCTTTGTCAGCATTGATATCTGCAAGTAATCGTAAGACTTCTGGGGTTACAGCCACATTTCCACTTCTTCTGTTGTCAAGATGCACTGTACTTTTCTGAGCCAGATTAAGCTTATTGAAATACACAAACTTTGGATTAGGATCCACGGAATTTGTGTTACTAGTAGTTGCCTGCCGACTGCAATGTTCAGCTACTTCTGAGACTAAACTTGTTAGTTGTGGACCCAGGAAAATATCCAGTTGTTTGAAGAGGTCAAGATTTAGCTGTAGAGAGCCTGCAATTATAAACAACAGTTCACTCCTTTCCCAGCCTGTTTGTTCTTTACAACAATATTTTAACATGCAATCTTCATAAAACTCAATGAGAACATTACAAAATTCCCAGTTGGTGGTATGTAAACAAGCATTATGAGAGTTCATAAATTCTACCTAGTGTTTAAAAAAAAAACTTCCTTCATCTGGTGGTGCATAGTAGTACACAGTAACAGTTTTCTGTCCTCTCTAAAATTGTATGTATATTACTAAACCTCAATTAGTAGCTTTCTTCAGTCATAAACTAATCCAGCAACATGTTTTTAGTGCTCAGTGTATGATGCACACACACAGCTAGTCTACATTTCTTTTCTATCCTACAAAAACCTGCTAGTTTTACACATAAATTTTAACACAGCTGCAAAAATATACAATACACAATTTCTGATTCTTTTATTGCTCCCTTTTTTATACTGTCACAGCTGGGGGATTTCCATTAATTTATATTATGACTTATACCTTACTAAATAAGTTTTATTTGCAAATGCCCCATGCCGGTTGTAATTAACACCTCTTCAATTGCAGTACCACAAAAAGATAATGCATTTTATACTGCAAATCATCATGCTTATGTATGTTCACAATAATCATGCTGTGTACTAATATTTACATTGTACAATGTGTCTAATTAACAATGCAGGGACAATACAATTTTTGGTCATGACAGACTTTTGAAGACAGCAGGTGAAATGTTGAAGAATACTGTCCTCTGGAATGTGACATCATACACTCTGGTTCATAAACACTGATATTTTGGCACAGTCAGTTGCTTCCATCCTCAGGGATAAACAATTTGAAAATGGAAGTGGCAGATTTCTTATCTAACAGGCAACATGGTGTCACATCCAGACTAATATTCACGGTCACTGTCATAAGAATCTCAAATTTCACAATTTAAAATGCAACCACTGCACTTCCTCACTTACACTAACACACTATTAAACTGCCATTAATTCCACAACTATGTTTGGTTTTATATTACTGTATTTTCTCACGTAATTTGCGCCCCCACATATTCTGCACACCCTAATTTTTAAGGGATAATTTTGGATTTATTTTTGTTCCGTGTATTTCACGCACCATCATATTGTTCATTTACCAGTCATCTCAGTACCTGCTTCATAAAGATAACCTAAATACTGTACTTCAACACTGCTGCTTGACCTTGAAAATACTTAAAAAAATTACCGTATTCTAAATTAAACTAAAAAAAAACCCAGATCAAGACCCCCCCCCCCCACAAAAAAAACCCACATATTTTACGCACCCCAATTTTTCAGTGCCCAAACTAGGAAAAAAAGTGTGAAAATTATGCAAGTAAATAAGGTACTATGTCCTACGATATTTCTGCTTCTTAAATATCAATTTAGTGTTTCAGAGTAATGTCTATCATACTCACCTTCCATAAACAAACACACTGTTGCACTAAGAGCTCTGTAGACAACCAAGTAAGTTAATTCTGGAGTCATGTCATTAGTTATGTGAACCTTCGGAACCTTGCCAATATTTCCAGATGCATCTTGAAGGTTTGGGGGACCTGTAACAAATCTGAAGCGACATCCATCATGAAACATGTGTATTTATAACCACAGAAAGGCTCTTACAGTTTTGAGATAATAACCCAAAAATATCCTAAAATATCCCTCATCTTCATATTTATCTTGGTATTCTAAGTTAAAAGGACATCTGTTTACTCAGGTAATGGTTTCTATTCAATTCTCTCATGATTCACCATTCAAAATCTTTCCTAGCAACATCTTCATTAGACTGAAAGACAAATCTAAGGACTATACGTAGTAAGAGCCATATTCAACATTAATTTTTTGTTCTGTCATCATCAAATCTACAGAACTTTTATTCAACTGCACTATTATTAGTGCAATCAATAAAGGTACTGTCCTACACAAACATGATTAAATTGTCAACATGGACAGGGACTTTTTTCTTCACCAGAATGTATAGACTACTGAGATATGTCGCTTTCATGGCTCAATTGGCTTAGCATCTTGACTAACGACCAGGTGGGTAAAGACACACATTTGAGTGGTGACTGTAATTTATACAATGAAATCCAATAAGGAAAGCAAGGTACCGCAATCATTAACCCTTTCACGCCAAAAGACTTACAAAGGTATCACACAGTGAACCCTTTGAAAATTAAAATCCCCAGTAAAAATATGCGTGAAAAACCAACAAATACACCAATTATTCATTCAGTTTATTAATTATGTATGGTAGCTCCTACATGTTTTGGCATTACATTGCCATCCTCAGGGAGCATTCCTAGTGCCTTCTGAGAGATGCTCAATTGAGGAGCTGTCGATAGAATATTGTGGATGGGTGTGTTGTGTCTAGAGTGTGCACCACGTCACTAGACACAACACGCCCATCCACAATATTCTATCGATTGCTCCTCAATTCAGCATCCCTCAGAAGACACTAGGAACACTCCCTGAAGATGGCAATGTAATGCCAAAACATGTAGGAGCTACAATACATAATTAAAAAACTGAATGAATAATTGGTTTACTTGTTGATTTTTCATGCATATATTAACAAAATGCATGGTCCAAGAAGCAAAATCCCCAGTAAAATAATCTCATCATGGAGGGATTTAATTCCGGCATTAAAGGGTTAACAAGACTAGCTAATGGCTGGGTGAAGGGTTTTGTTCCCAAAAAGTTATAGATTTTTCTGGCTAGCACTGCAACCATGCCACCTCCTATGGCCACCCTGCTTCACACTGAACCTTCATCAGTGTAATGTGAAAACCATTTCCCATAATATGTAATCCTTGCTGGCCAGGAGGGGGAACGTTCTCCCACTACATTGTGGTATTATGAACAATTTCTGTTTTTGTCACAAGAGAACTCCTATTCATATCATCCATCTTAAATATTTCTCTAGGTGCATGAGACTGTCTGTGGTTTACTTCAAAGTGAACTGTCCACTTCTGAAGGGTAATTTTGTTTACTAACATCTTTATGGATACTGCAATAACTGTGAATTTTTGGTCAGCCTCATCCAGCAGCTATTCTTGTTTGCTGTTTCTCAAAGAGCATCAAAATGAGACAGCACTGTAAACAGGTCCTTAAAAATGCCTTTTCTTACTTCACGAACACTTTTCTAAAACCCACAAACCCCTGACATGTCAATGAACACATTACAACTAGTATTATGCAGCCAGTGGATGTTTTTATCACAAACCATTTACTGTTCTTTGGTACATACTGTTTCTCCAGTTAAGCTTCCTGGAGTGTTATATCACATACTGAAACTTAACTAAATGGAAGATGGTCATAGTAAAAATACTGTAATATGCAGGAATCGCATTCAAATGCTGAAATTAAGAAAGAATGGAAGAAGATATTCACTGCATTCCTTTTTCTAATAAAAATTTCAAGGTAAATAACATTATAGCAGTGAAAGGATTTTCTTGTGGTTTATCAGAATAAAGAAAATTTGTCTTTAGTCACTTTCTGCACCCAGTACTTCAAACTAGGCAGCACAGAAGGATAAACACTCATTTTATACCATCCATGAACAACAAATGCACTGTATTGCAACATGTGATTCTTGATAACCCAAGAGAATGAACATTCATTATGCAGCTGAGATTTTTGTGTGGCTTAGTCACAAACATAACCTTTGAAAACTGTATAGTACATGATGATAAACTGTATTTAATCAAATGCAAGATGAGGTATTTTCTTTAAATTTGGCTCTTAAATTTGTGAGGTCATCTTATATTCGCTTATGCAGAGCCGAAGCAGGCCATGCACAGCCAAACCAGGGCCTCTATCACCAAATCATATGAGATCTAAGCTATTCTGAGATAATAAGCAGCCTAGAGTAGTAATGCCATATTTATGTTTCAGGCAACATTAAGTGATAATTACCTACTGATGTTTTAGGACAATTTATTGGTTCCAGTTTCAAGGGTCAAAAAATCCAAACGAGAGAACAGAGCCTGTCAGAAGCTGACACAATCGTTTTTTGGACTTTATCCCTCATCTTATTTCTTAAACATGCATAATGACATTGCAAAAACTGGCTGTTTCCATCTACAGGCAAAGAAGCATCTAACTGGGTAAACCCCTTGGATTAGGTTATTCTCAATCACTGGGCACCATGAACCAATAACTTTTTAAAATATGTACCTGAGAACTGATCTAGTCCAAGGGTAGTAACAGAAAAAGGCTACTGAAAAATTAAAAATTAACAAATAAACCTGGACCAATCCACAAATTAAAAACCATAAAAACAGCCATGAATTCTGACTGATCAGACCACAAACATGACATAGAATTCCCAAACACATGTATTTAAATTCTGAACACCACTAACACCAGATGTGGAGAAAATTGTGAATCTTCTTGGTTTCAAATAAAGTTTATAAACCAAGATTCTGCACCCCCCACCCATAATGCCATCACATGTCCCTTATGTCCCACATGTCTCCCCTCCCGGTTGTAGCCTAAGTGTAACCGACTTCTGAGGTTGGGACGCCCATGAGGTGGATGGTGATATATGAACATGAAGTACCAGGAGGGGCCTTAAACCTAAGTTCTACTAAACTACCCAGACCATGGTCACCATGGGAATCTTCCCCTTCGAGGAAAAATCTCCATGGTAGAACCAGGAATCGAATCTGGGACCCCATGATCAGTAGTCAGAAACTGTGACCACTAGACCACAAGGCTGGTCAAACCAAGAAATATAAATGTAGTATTTAGACAATGAGGATTATTGACAGCATGGCAGTGCATCTCACCAGAAGTGAAAGTGAAGTATTTTAGGAAGTGCTATATATCCAATACAGTGGATGGGACTAATAATGATATGTCATGGAATGATAGTGAAGAATGAGGATAGGAGTGAATGTGAGGAAGATGAAAGTTCCGACTGTGAAGGCGGAGAGAGTGACACTGATTCATACAGGTTGACAGAATCTGACATGCTTTGTGTATGAAGTGTGTGAAATTAATAAGAAAATATTTTTTCTTAGCAGACATTTTTTGGGGGGGATCATATTAGATTTGGATTAATGCATTTTTCCCTTGGCAGACATGTTTTTTACTAGGACCATCTTAGATTAGAGTTGTATTGCATTCGGGTAAATACGGTATTCTACACATTCCCATACACGTTTGTGTACTGAAAATTCTTTCAGGAATTTGTGTAACATTAAAATATGCAAATTTTAAAAATGGTCATAAATTAAGCTGCATAAAATAGAACTGTTTTAAAAGTTCATTTGAACCTCTGAGATTTACAAATGTATCAAATACAACAGACAATATGGACAGGCCTAGAAGTGGGCAATTAAGGGGGGGGGGGGACCCTGGCTGTCTCTAACTACATTTAGATATAAAGAACAGATTATAAAGGTTAATGGGTACTGCAGAGGAAGTACAGTGGCTGGAGCATGAAACTGACCATGTACCTCCATCCAGCACTGAAGTTAACCCTTTGGCGCCGGGATTAAATGCCTCGTGCAGTGGCTGCCTGCCGGAGCTTTTTTCTGGGGTATTTAAATTTCAATGCATGCCCTTAGAAAAAAAAATCGTATCTCATACACTTTTCCTTCAAATTTAATGAAATAAAATTTGGCAACCTGCTTATGAATTGGTTTATTCGGGAAAAAAATATTCACCAATTATTATAATAAATTTAGGCCTGTGAATTGCATCCATTATATAAAATGTATTGTAAATAGTTTATTACTCACATAATTCTGGTTGCTGCAGAAGGTCTGTGGCACCTTGGATCACTATTTTATCACAACACACACTATTCACAATTCAAAATGGTCTACAAATTCACTTTCGTGTGATAATCCTCAAAACAAGGCACCACGCATAGGCCCACATCACACCTGGCGCATTTGTACCTTGTGCCCTTTCTCTGGCCACGAGAACAACACACACGGCAGCGGAGATTTTTTGACGATTTTGCCTGCCAATGTTTGTTATGACGATTCTCGAGTCGCATAACATCTTTTGCGCCCGAACGTAAACTTACAACCAATCTGGAGGTAGGGCAATCTTGGCTTTTTCCATCTTCCTCACTCAAATTCCTCACCAGAAGGAGCCTAAAATCTCGGTGGGTATGTTTAGCCCCACATGAAGATAACAGTATCCAACAGTTGAGTACTGTTAGATCCAGAAGGTGGAAAAATAATTTCGTTGTCCACTTGAATGTACGTCGAATCATCGAATAGCTGTTAGCCATACGATCAGAATTGTCGACATGTCCCATATGTCGGTTAACGAACAGGTAGTCAAGGCTGATCACAGGCGTAATGGTCAGGGTTAAGTGTGCTGTCGGAGGGGTGAAAAGGTGAATACTGGTTGTTGGTGTAGAGCTATTGTTTTGTAGTTAGCTGTCTCCTATCTTCCAGTCTGTGGAAAAGGGGTTTCCAGGCTTTACTTAAGATCATGCCGTCCTCTGTGTTAATGTTATTTGGATGCATTTCAAGTTCAGTGGCTTCCCTGATCAGTCTATCCATGTAACTGGTTTTGGCGGACAAAAGCTTGGTGTCATGTAATTTAATGCCGGTGATTAGCCTCGACTACCTGTTCGTTAACCCCCCCCCCCCGAGGGGCTAGGTCAGTATGTACCCCTTTACCACACCACAAATTCCCATCCTCACTCATTTCACATCCACTCGCCTATGGAGATGGAACAGACACAGTGTTCCGAAATGTCGGCTATTAAACACTTTACACCGGAGAACAACCCAAAAGATTACACACGAATAGTGAGCTTGTTTTCCCTTTGCCTTCACAGTGCCTGACCTGGTGGCACGCAGATCAAATTCGACACTTCAGCGCAGCAAAACCGTCAATGGATCAAATCCGTGATAGAGTCCTTACAGTTTGCCGAGCATATGACAAGGTTACTGCTGATAAGGTATCCATTTTAAATACTTCTTTCATTTCTTTTGTGTGTGTTTTTTTTTCAGAGGGTGATTTCTCCAAAACGATTTTACAGTTCCAAGCCACCTCTCACGCTTGATTTCATTCGAGGCAGAGTTCTCTTGGTTCTGAAACTTTATGATAAAGTTGATCCTACTAAGGTACACTACACTGAGTTTACACTTATCAGTAAAACTGAATTATTACTTGCTGTTTATGTAGAAAACTGTGTAACAAAAGGCAACAAAATTTACAGTGCATATTTTTTAAAATTTTGGAACATCTTTTCGTTTATTTATGAACATATAGGATGTTTCACAAAATATTTGCCAAACTTTAGAATGTTGTTACATGGTCATTGGATTTAAAATGCTGTATTACTACAGGCCATTTATCAACCATTACACTGGTTGGAGGATTTCACAGGTGAAAAAGTTTGACCCATTAAATGTTACTTACCTACTTACTTTCTCGCTCACTCCATGGTGCAGTCCTTCTTGAGAAGCTAACCGGTTTGCAGTTAGTCAAGAAATTCCATGCATTTTATGGAACCCGAAGGTTCATTACCGCATTCACAAGTGCCCGCCACCTGTCTCTATCCTGAGTCAGCTGAATCCAGTCCATACACCCACTTCCTGAAGATCGTGCTTATATTATCCTCCCAGCTATGCCTGGCTGTCCCCAGTGGTCTCTTTCCCTCAGGTTTCCCCACCAAAACCCTGTACATGCCTCTCCCCTCCCCCATATGTGCTACATGCCCTGCCCATCTCATTCTCGATTTTATCACCTGCACAGTAGTGGCTGAGGTGTACAGATCATTAAGTTCTACATAATGAAGTTTTCTCAGCTCCCCTCTTACCTCGTCCCTCTTAGGTCCATATATTCTCCTCAACATCTTATTCTCAGATACTCTCAGCTTACATTCCTCCCTCAGTGGCAGTGACCAAATTTCACACCCATACAAAACACATCCTTTTTTTCCTGAACAGTAAAGCATTGTCCTGCAGTGGGCATTTAAATTGAACAGAGTTCCTCTCAAAACAGAAACTGGCAAATAAGGCTAATGTATGTACATGGCTGTAAGTGAAAACTTTACAATATGTGTTTTGTCATACTGTACGACATTGAAAAGAAGTGTGTGTCACATGCCACATAAAAAGAACTTGTTTAAGAATTTGTTGCCTTTCGGATAGGTTCATCATTTCCTCTTATGCAGTCATTGGACTCCATGCTGTGGTGCAATAGTTCCCTTGTATCAATTTTTGCTAGTATACCATGTCCTTTATATGCCTTAACCACAAGAAGTAATCGAGGGGTGCAGATACGGCGACCTAGCAGGCCATGCTTGTGGACCCCAACACCCAACCCAGTGCTTCGTCTTTGTCTTCTGTATGGGGCCGGCGGTTACCCACTGAATGTACTGCAGCCTACCGAGGCTTATTGTACTAACCCCACTTTAGTGCCCCCCTTCATCTCCAGAGGCACTCCACATCAGACAACGTGAGAGGCCTCTATTAGCGAGAGGAGGAACTATGGGTGAGAAATATCTGATCAAATTTAGCCTACAATTGCGACTTCCACAGTAATTGTAGGGTTCTTTTACATTCCACAAAGCTGTGACATGGGTCAGGTGGCTCTACTTCCTCTTTGAAGGAAGGCATGCTGAGGATTTTTTTGCCCGAAAAATCCGATGGCTTTGCCAGGTTTGAACCCGCAAACTTGGGTATCAGAGGGCAGCATGCTAACCACTAGACCACCGAAGGTACCAGAAGCCAGCATGCTAACCACTAGACCACCGAAGCTGCTAATCCAGTTCTTAGGATAATGGCAATTAAGGTAGTCCATTACTTGTCAGCTGATAACACAATAGATACACTGTTAAATGAACCGTGTTGTCATATTTACAAATATACATGAGTAGTGAGAATGAGGAAGTGGTGTTCTTTAGAGGTCAGAGTAAGTATGGAGCTGGTTCATAAAAACTGATACTTTGCAGTATAATACAGTATCCTGAAACATTAAAAGGCTCATGGTGATGTAGCAGTTGATTATCAGAAATATTGTTATTCAGAGTAACTTATAAAGCAACATCCTGAAGTTGGCACACATTTCATGGAACATTTTGTACCTCTAACTAACTAACTAACTAATGGATCTCTTGGTGTCTATACTTGAGGGTCATATTTACAAAAGTCTATGTTAGGATGCCAGAAACATTGGTGGGAGAGTGTGGTTATGTTTTATCAGGCTCGGGGTGGGGTTGAGGGCTCTCGTGGAGATAGTGGTGAATGTCTGGATTCCATAAAAGGCACAGAATTTTGTGGGTATCCAAGCAGCTGGTAGCTTCTCAAGAACGTTTCTATGCCCAGTGGAGTTACTTATATCAGGAACTAAATGTTGATTTTAATATTAGGAGGGTAAAGGTAAAGGTAAAGTGTTCCCATTATAGGCCTAGAGGGTGGATAGAGGTATAGCTCTATCCTTTCTTGACCTCGGTCGGCACCACGCCTCGGCCGCTTTACCCCTGGGAAAGACCTGGTACCCATTGTACAGGAGGCTGGGTGAGCCCCAGGGCTGGTCTGGACGTGTGTGAAACCCCCCCCCCACCACTGGGATTCGATCCCCGGACCATCCAGCCTGTAGCCAGTTGCTATACTGACTGAGCTACCCAGCCCACTATATTAGGAGGGAGAGGTTGCTAATTTATTTTAGGACTTGTACCAGTGCGACTGCATATGTTGCATGTAGTAACATTCTGTGACATTAGTGGTGGAAGAAGTTTGTGACAGGTATGATATGTCATAAGACTGAGTGTGGATGCCAGGTTTCCGGCGTTTGCACTGGTGCAGTTGAGGTCTTGGTTCTTCTGGGAGGTGGTACTATGTCACCGGTTTTTTGGTGACATTTGGTAATTTCAGGACAGTGCAGTGATCTCATCTTCAGGAGTTGCGATCACTACATCCCAGAAGAATGGAGACTTCGTCTGTTGCTGGGTGCTGAAAGACACACAGTGAACATGTTTTTAACTTATGTAGAATGGTTGACTGCACATAAAATTATTCATTATCAAACATGTCTGAATACTAGATGTAGGTCAATTAAAGTTAATTTTATTATATTTTTTATTGACATGAGAATGTTTCAGATGCATGTTGTTGGGTACTTGTGTTGGTAACATGAGGTGGAAATTAACAGTTATTTATTCATTTCAGTGACCTGTTTTGTGTAGAAATAATGTTTATATACGAGTGATCTGGAAAAAATACTCAGATACAGGATGGTGCAAATGTGAGAGAAGACAGTTGTGGAGGAAATTTGTGTGAAGTGCTTCAGTATTTCTTTTGCTCAACAGCTGCATTTTTCATTCATTGCATCAGAGAAATCTGTTAAGTGTTTAGTGATACCACTGTCTGAAATTAATTTATTGGTGTGGGTGGGAGAGGGAAGATTCTGAAGATAGTATACTGATAATATGCTTGGTGTATCCAGACTACCAAGTACATCTGCATTAAACTTGGCGCAGTTTTAGTCACAGGTGAAGATAGATAAGGTACTGTTCCCACATATCACATGAAGGCATATGCAAGAGTGGAGAAATAACTCCACATATGTGTATCTTTGACACAAGATGGAAGTGAGTGGTCAGCTTCACATCTTGGCTGCTGTACCTCTTGCAGAAAGGGCCAAATTACCTATTGAATAGCAGGTTGGGTGGGCAGCAGAATTGGAGAGGGTGCTTGGAAGAAAATAAAAGAAATACTTGCTTTAATCAGAGACATTTCAAAGTTAAAGTGCGTTACAAAATTGCAAATCCAATGTGAAAGAGTTCAGGCTTTATTTCTTATATTCAGTGTCAGTTGTGTATGATTACTGTGAGTTTGTGTCTTTGGATCTATCACAGATGCATTTTATTTATGTGTGTTAAGTACGGCTGGGTAGAACACATGCTTTCTGTTGTCCCATGACAGAATTTATGAATATAAATGTGTACATTTTCACATGTTTCATTTTACAGCTCACACTAGATTCACATTTCATGAATGACCTAGGACTGGATTCTTTAGACCATGTAGAAGTCATCATGGCCATGGAAGATGAATTTGGTATGTACATACAAATTCATTATTTGATCACAAATGAGAGAGAGAGAGATGTGTTTCATTTAATGATGTTGTCAGTTGCTAAGGTAGTATAGTGTTGGTGGTTGGTGAATGAAATGGAGCATTGGTGGAGTGATGTGGATGGGGTAACTGAAAAACTGGGGGGGGAGAAACTCTTTAAGTACCATTTTGTTCATCACAGATGCCACATGCAGTGGCATGGGATAAAATTCAGGCCTTTGTTGATGAGAGGCCAGCAAGTTGAGCTGTTCATGTTGAGTCATGCTTTTTAAATTAATAATTCTGGAATCATATATGATCTGTTGTGGGATTTATTACCTCACTACTTCTTTGGTCTTTGGATTTTATATTAAAAACAACTTTTGTATGTTTAATCTGTACAGAATATTTATAAACATATTCTCATAGTGAATTGTCCCAGGAAGTAATTAGTCCTCTTCATGCCCCACCTATCTCTTGCCAGGAATGAGACCCAATCCCTTAGGCTTCAGGCAGTTACTGTAGTGACTCAGCTTCCATAGCACTACTGTATCAATTCAATAAAAGGTACAGTCTTTATTGATGCCATGAAGGCATACAATGGGAGTAGAGATATAGCTCTACTTATTCTTAACCCTGGCACTAGATAGAGGTAAGTGCTCAGCTTCATGCCCCAGCCCCGCTACCTCTGGCAAGGATACCTAATACCAATGGAACCAAGAGACAGTTTGGAAGTTTTGAGGAGAGAAAAATCTCTTGCCCATTCTGGGATTCAAAAACTTGATCATCCAGTCCATTGTCTAGTCATTACACCAACTATGCTGACTGGCTTTGTGTCATACATATGTATAAATCTACAGCACAGCATCATAGGATGTTTAGCACATTTGCTTATGCAAGGTCATACTTAACTGCATCACCTTTTGCAGAACCTGATCATTGCTAAGCTAGTCATGTAATTCCCCACCTTTTACAAAACCCGAAACTTCATTGTGATATTCACAAGAGCCCATTGCTGGTCGCTAGTCTGGGGCGGATGAGTCCAACCCACACTCTTATATCCACTTTATTTTATGATCCATTTCATTGTTATCTTCCCATGTAAGAAACTCACTCAAAAAGTATCCACAATAATTTTTATATTTTTTGGAAATTGTTATTCACACTTACTCATGCATGTGTCAGTGTTGTGTGATGTAGTTCCTGTGACTTAAGTTTAAACTTGTCTGATAAGGTTTTAGCATGTTAACACGGCTACTGCCCTTTCCATATACACCAAAGAAGAGCAGCATGGTGTGATCTGTTTCTTGTGGGCTGGGGTGTATCGGGGCCAGAAAGCTGTCGATATGGAAATGATTTCTTGCCTCAGTGAAGTGTTACAATTGGATTGAATAGTTAAAAATTGGTCACACAAGTATCACAGATGAATGGTCCACATCTACCTCTGCTGAAAGTATTGAACATGCCTGTGACATGATTCTGGCAAAAATGCATGTGACTGTTAATGAGATAGCATCCCATCTGCGTACTGTAAACTGATGTAACTTTTTTTTTCTCTATAGGGTTCGAGATTCCAGATACAGATGCTGAGAAGCTGGTTCGACCTGCTGATATTGTACGGTACATAGCTGACAAAGAGGATGTTTATGATTGAACTGTATTGTGGGTCCAGTCCTTCGTAGAACAATTGAACACAAACTTTTCATAGTTGTATTGCATCTGAAATAATGTCATGGAGGGAGTCAAGATTTGTGTGTACAGTTTGGAAAGTTGACATTAGAACCATCACAGATCTGATAAATGATGCCCCCATATCTTGATACTGTGAATTTTGGAAAGAACAGTTTATAATTATGTAGTTACTATACAGTCATACTGTCTCATTTCTGTTTGTAGGATTCATGTATTATAATTTCATATTGAAATATTTGTTAAACAATAAAATGCCTTAAATGGGGATGCTGTGAATTTTCGTGATTTTAAAATACTTGATTGCAACTGTCAGTGCTAATAAGTAGTTGTGTGTCACCTTGTGATACAAGTCTACCCAGTGGGTTCTTGGTAATAGCCATGGTAGAATTTTAACCCTTTAATGCCGGAATGAAATCCCATCACGCGACGCTGCCTGATGAGAATTTTTACTGGGGATTTTGCTTCTTGAACTGTGCATTCCTTCAATATATTTGTAAAAAACCAACAAATGCAACAATTATTCATTCAGTTTATTAATTATGTATGGTAGCTCCTACATGTTTCAGCATTACATTGCCATCTTCAGGGAGGGTTTCTAGTGCCTTCTGAGAGATGCTCAATTGAGAAGCAGTCGATAGAATATTGGGCATGTCGTGTTTAGTGATGTGGTGCGTGGCAGCGCCACACACCACGGCACTAAAAACAACACGCCAATCCACAATATTCTATCGACTGCTCCTCAATTGAGCATCTCTCAGAAGGCACTAGGAACGCTCCCTGAAGATGGCAATGTAATGCCGAAACA
>Ga0126382_10000169_pt1 | contig 24313 bp, 16 predicted proteins | sample PanSoiMetPlot_30_FD_92548 | JGI IMG/M metagenome (GOLD analysis project Ga0126382, IMG submission 92548) | Tropical forest soil microbial communities from Panama - MetaG Plot_30 | ecosystem: Environmental > Terrestrial > Soil > Tropical forest > Bulk soil | place: Panama | collected 2016-02-17
CGCTGGTTATGAGTATGTCATCGATCTCTCGAAGGAAAGCCTGAAAGACGGTGTGATGCGCATCACGAAGGGCAAAGGAGTCGATGTCGTGGTTGATGGTGTGAGCGGAAAACTGACGGGCCAAGCGTTGGCCTCACTGGCGTTCGGCGGAACTATCGTCGTCGTAGGCTATTCCGGAGGTCGAGACGCGGAAGTGAATATTACCGATGTTATCTGGAAGGCTGCGACGATCCGCGGGTTCACCTTCAGACTGTTCGCGCCAGAAACGGTCATGGCAGCAAAAGAGGTACTTCTCGGATATCTCCAGGAAGGCGCGCTGCAACCTACGGTCGCGAAGGTATTTCCTCTTTCCGAAGCAGTCGAGGCGGTCCGTTACTTAATTGAAGATCGCCCCTTCGGGCGAGTGCTTATGCGGGTCTCCCGCTGAGGGCATGGCGCGTGCCCTATGCATTCACGTGTGAATACACCAGATCGACTCTGATCAAGAAAGGAAAGCTTTATGACAAAGCTGAATTGGAAGCTCCTGACGAAGAAGCGTGCCGGCGTTACTCAAGGACTTCAGCCGGGCAAGGAGGATCTGTCCTGGGTTACCAACACCGTCACACTGATTCATGGTGAACGCGATGCCATCCTTGTCGATACGTTTCTGTCCGTTGAACATTCGAAGGAACTCGTCGACTGGCTCGTCGAGAGCGGAAAGAATCTCATAGCCATTTACATCACTCATGCCCATGGCGACCATTTCCTCGGTCTGAAACTCCTGTTGGATCCGTTCCCAGACGCGCGAGCGTTTGCCACTGCCACCGCCGTGAAGGCTATGCAAGTATCACGGTCTTCTCGGAGCTTCCGTACCACATTCAGGTGATGGTCATGATTGCGATGTGCCTGGGCTTGCGCGTTAGCGAAATCAGGGCATTGCAATGGCAGGACTTTGACTTGAAGCGGAGGATCCACCAGATAGCTGTCTTTGTAGAAATCCGCGAAATCATCGAATGTCATCGACCGGAACATCGAAAGCTTTTCGATTGAATTCAGCCAAAGCTCGCGAGCCGTTTCACGAGCACTAGTCTCGCTATTATATGCAGGATTTCGCATGACCTGTTTGCGCTTACCGTCGTCATCGAAGAACTGAATGCGAGCGAACCAAATCTTGATGGTCTTCTTGCTTCTTTTCCATAGTGCTATAGATGGCGCCGCCTGTTTTGTGTCTTAGCATTGTCGGTCACTCTTTCAGTCACTCATTTAATTGTTGTGAGACGAACAATGGCAAACGTGGAAAGACCGAAACAATGGAAATTCCTAGGGAAATGACACGGGCGACTCAGCACAAACAGAGAAAACACGTCGGTCCTGTTTTCGTAAACCGGAGGTCAAGGGTTCGAGTCCCTTCGCTGGCTCCATAGTTTAACACTTTCGGCCATTCACTATATTCATAACTAGTGCTTGCCTCCGCTAGCGATTCATCAATTCCCAAGCTTCGAGATGAAGATGGCCTACAAGTATCGGGACTACTTCCTTTAAAAAGCAGCCACTTCTTTGGAATCGCCCCACCTGGAGGTTGGCGATCATTTCACGCACCGCCTACAATTGATCAAACAGTACGTCGAGAGAGGTGTCACGGATGTCTTGCATCGGGGCTCAACAAGCGGGTCGCTTTAGTAGATGTGTGCTAGCCCTTTGTTCTCTACTATTCCTTGCGGCAACAAGTACGAGCGCGTATTCCGGCGATCCCATCTGGTCCACCAAACTCGATGAGGACTTGCGCTTCTATCAGACCACCGAGATGGGAGTCCTGATTGCGGGGACTGAAAAATCGCTTTATGCCCTGGACAGTGAGACCGGCGACGTGCTGTGGCGACGCCGCAACGTGCGCGTCGATCAAACAGACCTCGCGCCGGTGGTCGGCACTGACTTGCTCCTCCTCAGTTATGAAAAATCCGGCGGGACGCAGATGGAGGCGGTCGACATAATGACCGGCAATCCCATATGGAAAAGCGATAAAGTCAAAGGGAGCATCATGCATCTCGCCGTGGATCAGGAGTACGAGCTACTGGCCCTTGTACTAGTGCGAGACACAAAAGGGCGAATCCGCGAGGGATTCAAGCGCCGGCCCACAATTCACGTGTTGAGCCTCGCCGAGGGAAACGAGCTTTGGAAGCGGGAGCTCGGTAGTGAAGTTGAGATGACGCCGTCGCGTTGGAGCAGGAAAGAAGATGAAGATACGGTTTATACGCTCGACAACTACCGGCCACCGCTATTTCTCGAAGGCCGAGTTTATTTTTTCTATGACGGCGTGACTTCGCTCGATGCCCGGACCGGTCGGGAGCGGATCCGCGAACAGTTTCGCGTTAATGAAGAAGGACTGGCATTGACCGAAGCTGATCCCGTGTGGGACGAGCAGTATCTCTATACCTCCGGGCGAGGGCGGGTGCGAGCAATCCTGCGCGCGACCGGACGGATTGTTTGGGAGGCGAAGGATCTGGGGCTTACACCAGAACTAGTCCTCGCACAAGACATGTTGTACGTACGGACCGGGGGACAATTTACCCGGTTGAAGGATGGAGAGGTCGTCGCCCGCGGTCCTTATGGGGTGAGTGCGATCGATCCGATCAGTGGCAGAGTATTGTGGCGCTATCGCGGCGCCGACAATGGCAACACTAATATTGCAATGGCCAATTCGTCGACGGTGATCATCGCCGACCGCGATGACCTGATAATGATCGACAGCCAGACTGGGAAAGCGCGTTCGCGTACCAGGCACAAAATCGAGCGGGCCGCGTTCGTCCTTATCAACGAAATGGGGCAGGCAGTGGTAGGTGGCCGAAGCGAAGTTGCCGGCTTCGACTTGACGCGTTTGAATGAGGCTGTGTGGCGGGTTAGGCACGAGCCGCCAGGTCGCGGTCTCTTGCGAACAGCAATCGCCATAGCAGCTCGCACCGCTGCGCTCTATTTCCGCTACGGCGGAGTGGCAACAGCGGTGGTTCGTGCCAGCGGAGTAGTCGCAAGCTTGTCCACGCTACGGTGGTCCGGGCTGGCCTCGCGAGTAACATTACCAAATCTAACCAACTTAGCTACTGGGTCTGGGCGCGAGTATATCGGATCGCAGTTTAAGCTCTATGGCGCTGCGGAGCGTGTTGAGCGCGCCAGACGCAGTCTGCGGCAGCCGCAGCTTCCCAATCTCTCGCCCGGCGTCTCCGTTGATATCGAAGAGAGGTTGCTTGATCGACTGGACCCGGCCCGGCAACTCGACCGGATCGCAAGGTTTCTCTGGCGACGACAGCAGTTGGCTGTGTTGCGCGGCGAATTCATGTACTTCTACAATGAACTGGAGAGCGGGCGCGGCCTGGCTGGCGTCAATCTCAACAATGGCAGAACGGGGCGGGTCATCAAGCTGAATGATCCGGATTACCGCCTGACGACTGATGAAGCCGCGGGCCGCCTCTTTGTCGCCAAAGCTAATCGTTTGCTGGCTTACCCTCTAACCGGCGGATAAGCTCGTATTACCCTATCGCAATAAGTCTCCCGAGTGCAGAAGTAGAGCGACGCCCTATGAAATCGCTGGCGTTGCCAGACAGGTCTCGCCCAACTCACTCTTCGCCGGCACCTTCATCTTAGTGCCAGCCTTATATGGTTGTCCTCACCTGATTTCGGATTGGCTCTGCAACTCCGGTCAGCTAGTTCCATCCATTTAGCGCACCCGAACCAACAAACGACAAGAAAGCATTGTGGCGAAAATGCTGCTGCGCGGCAAAACTTAGCGGTGTGACTAGATCCTGTCGCTATGCGCTCGTGGAATGACCACTTGAGGTATATAGCGACTGGAGACCGATCGCAAGATTCTGGGCGATAACGAACGCTGCGACACCCACGCCCTTCACATGAGAAACGATCGATCCGGTTGAAGTAACGTTGTTATAGCCTTTAGGTTACCTACAGCCCTTTAAGAGAGCGTTGAAAGCGCAGCGACTGTCTCCCGATTTCGTAAATGCTGTTGCCTTCAGTCCGGCGTTTTTCCACCGAGCGAGAACGTCGCGGGTCGTACCTACTCGATCTCCTGCCCCTGTCCGATGCGGGCCAGCCTGCTGCGAGATGGCTCTCGAACTTTCTCAGCTCCCTCCAGGATGGCTCGCGTGAACCAGCAATGGTCATCCGCGCTCGCCTGTTCGTAACCGGTGGCAATCCGGTGAAACTGCGTGCGGTCTTCCTCTGAAAGCACTGTGTAGAGATCCGCAAACGCCGCGGCGGCGTCTGCTTCCGACACCTGAAATGCCCTTGTGTGCGTCGACTTGAGCGATTCCAGCAACGCCCTCTCTTGGCAGCTGCACCACGTCTTCAGCGACGCGGGGTCTTGTTTGGCCAGCTCGTTGAACAGCCGATCCAAGGCTTGCGGGGGCACGGCTCCCTTAGCCGCTGCCGCGCAATTTGCGAGAGGGGCGATCGCCAGGAGCCGACGTAGAACATCTGCTCTTGCGCGGGCGACATCATCCGGGACATAGCGGAGACCTCTGTGAATTTGCGTCTGCATCCAGCCATACAGCGCGTCACCACGAGTCGTGGCAAGCTGGCGCGATTCGGCTGGGAGCTGCTGCATCAAGCGTTCCCCGCAAATCATGATTTCCCGCTCAAGCGGGTTCGTTCGCCGCAGATACAGAGCCGCCGCGATCACCAAGACAAAGAACGTTATCCAAATGGCAGCGATGATCGCATCGCCAAAACCGGGAGACAGCGGCGGCCAGGATCCGGTGATTCGAGTCGTTACCGACTGGAGCGCGGACCGATACACGGGAACGAGGGGAGAAAAGAATGGTCTCTGGAAAAATGGCGGCTTCGCGAGTGCACGGAACTCGGCTCCCCCGTTGACGAAGTACACAATTCCGGAAGCGCGGCTTCCATAAGGGGCGCGAGGCAATCTCGATACGTGTCGCAAGATTAACCCGCGTTCTTGAATCTTCCGATTGAGCCAGTCGAATGAGCTCACATCCCTGGAGATCAGAAAAACCAGCCGATCGAGCATCACGACGTTGAGGCTCTGCTCGATCTCCCATGACACGCCCTCGGTGAGTTTAGGTGGGACATGTATGATCACGAGCGCAGCACGCGCGAACCAGGAAAGGATCTGCTGGTGCCAGTCTATATCCTCTAGATAAACCCGTTGCGCGCCGAGTCGCGGGAGACGCTCACCTGGTCGTCCAACTGCGACAACCGGACCTATGTCGTGAACCGCTTGAACGAGTTGTTCTTCCTCCGTATAAATCGAAAACACTCTCCCGATCGCCAGCGGTCGTCGGGCGAGGCGCTTATCGAAGTGAAACGAGCGCAGGTAGACTACGGGAGCGCGCCTATCGGCTGCCTGATTCGCCAGATTGAGGCGAGCGCGCATTCGTCTGGCGATCGCCAAGCCAAGCGCTCCGACGGCTCCGAACAGAAGGGGTCCGACCAGATTGAAGATGGCACGTCCGAGCTGCTCAGGAAAGCTCCCCAGTCTCATCACCACGAAACCGTAAAACAGAAGCCCTCCAACGAAGATGAGGAGGTGCCATAATCCGACAATGAACGAGTACGCGGCGGCTAGAATGAAAAACCCGGATACACATTGGAGAGTCAGCATTGTGACGACGAACAACCGCGAACCAATCTTCATACGTCCTCTCCGCGTCGTTGGGTTAGGCATTCCTGCCACAGTGCTGGCAATTCACCTGGGTGGCCTGCAGCGTCATTCGCTGAAGTGTGTTCGCCTGGGATCAGAATGACGCAAACCGGCAGCAACTTGCGGACAGTCCGCAACGTCCACATAGCGCTCTCGGATTGACTCGTAACTCCAAGCAGGCGACTTGATTTAAAAGCCTTCACAAAAGACGAGGCCGCGTCCTGGGTACATTGCACGTAACATCACACACGATCGCCAGAAATTTACATCGGTCGGGCAGGAGCTATTTAATCATGGGCCGGAGCTGTTTACGCTTAAACGTTATAAATTAATTGGAGTTCCTGTGAGGCTGCCCAGTAAGAGATTGGTACAGCGCGCGTAGAACTCTGGTAAATCGTTCTGCACCCTGGTTTGCAAATCACGAGACACGCGCGGACTACGTTTTGCGCCCCCAGCCAAATGAGTGAAGCCAGCTTTTCTCGGCCCGTACGGACTCAAGGCTTCTTCAAGAGTGGCGAAGACGTGGCGTAGCTCGATGCCACCGTAGCGCGACCGTTTTTGACGGCGGTGATATTCGACGCAAGCCGTCAAAACATACTGCTCAATCAGCATCATGTGACGTGACTTTTCGGCTAGACCTCTCATCGCCGATCGATTTCTGGGATCGCGAATGATCCGGAGGGCAGTATTGGCGTAGTGTTTGATGAAGTCGATACGATTGCCGCCGAAAACTCCACAACACTGGCTCTCTGATTTCGGCAGGCCACGATACCAGGACCATTCCTTCGGCAGCCACCCGTTTCCAATCACCCTCTCCACTTCTTCCGGCGTGTACAGCGTGGCGCCCGGCGTTATGGGTTCCGGATTCTGGGCAAATACATCGGCTCGCTCAACCTCAGGAGCAAAACGCTTCCAAAGAAAAACGTCAGCGTCCACATGTACGAATGGTTCAACCTGCAGTCTGTACGCTTCGATCTTTCCTAACGACCACCAATCGGCATCATCATTGCGTATTCTGTTGAGAGCGGTCGAAACGTGAACGAAGGGTAACTGCAAGCGTTCGATCAGAATTCGAGCGCCAGTGTCGTCCGTGACAAGACAGGTGTCTGGGTAAAACTGACTCGCGCGGTGTAGCGACAAGCCCCAACCAAGCCAGTGATGCCAGTCGCTGTACCAACGCGACCAACCAGCAAAGTACGGCTTAGACCAAAAGGACCAAACTGCTCTCATGGTTCGTGCAAAGTAATGGCGACTCTGCCGCGTTGTGACTCCTAACCGTCCCCTTTCTTAGTTGTGCGGCGTGTGCTCGTTCTTGAAGGAGTCGTGCGTGTTCGTCGTAGCGGCGACGCTAACTTACGTTCAGGTTGTTCTCTAAACATCACCTGTTCGGTGCGTAACAGGCTGGCACCAACTGCAACGCTGCCGCCGGCAAAGCAACTGCTCAACGGTTCAAACTCGCAATCGCAACTCTCAATTTCCAGTTTTTGATTTGGCCATTTAACAAATCCAAGCGGGGCATAATGATGAACTACGCCGTGGGGAGCGACTTGCGCGGTGATCGCCACAAGGTTCTCCGATTCAGACGCGGGCCACTCAATGTTTCCAGTAGCCACGCGAGCTGGAATTAACCAGTAATCGCCGGTGCGATACTCGCCTTTATCTGCGAACCGGACCTGAATGCCATCCTCGAGATCGATCCAGGTTGCGGATTCATCCGGCGTCCCCACCGGGGTATCCTGAATCAAGATGCTGCCATCAGCTTCAAGAACTATGTCCTCGGTCCCAAAGTGGTCCCAACGACGTAACTTCGGATTTATCAGATCTTCGCTCCAGAACAGCGCATTAGGATCTTCGACCGAGTCAGGATCCACAGAAAGAGTGCCACCCTCAACCTTGGTGAGCCGCACAAGAGTTCCCGGAAGGCCGCGGAGTTCAGCGGTATCGTCAACCAGTTCGACCCAGTTGCAAGCCTCGAAACCTCGCGCGTTAGCCACTTCGAGATCAAAACCCGAGGTACCAAGCCAGGCTGTCGCGACGCTTCCATTGTCGCGCGCCCACTTAAACGTTGCTTCTCCCGCCACGCCGCCGCGATGAATCTCCACGCGATAGAGTTGATTTTCTGCGCCACGGTATTTTGATTCAGGCGACATCACGCATGCGTCGATGATTTGGGATCCCGGATCGACACGCGCACCTAACAAAGCATCGCTCACTGGAAGAACGTAATCCAGGGGAAAGGGACAGGCGGTGGTTATATCCTGAGGCTCGGGTTTATCGAGCGCCGCCAGCTGTCCGTTCACCTTATCGATCCGTTTTTGGATTTCCGCCTTTGCCAGCTTGGAGCTGGCTGCTGCTAGTTGACTTTCCAGCGCCGTACGTTTATTCGTCAACCACTCCTTCCGTTTGTTGCGCCTGTCTTCGAACGCGTTGTCACTCACGTCCAGGGCGCTAACCTGCCACATCACCTTCGCGCGAGTGCATGTATCCGGACCACCGAGCGCTTTCTCCCGAATACTGTCGTCCTCGATAGAAGTCACGTGTCGTTCCCACACATCGAGATAAACCCAATAGTGTGCGTTCGCCTTGTCTTTTATTGCCTTGGCTAACGGGTCGTCGTCTGGCAACGGGTTGTATGGCTGTTCCGTATACAAACATGAAGTCTCGTTCTCTACCAGAATGCCATCCACGTAGTAACGGCCAGCATTTATTAAAAGACCCTCTTTCGAGTCTTTACTTAGTCGAAAGCCAGCGGCCATCACTGGTGCTGCATATGGTCCAATCAGGTCGAGCGCCAGGGTGCGCAAGTAATGAATCAGAATTGAGGTTTGTTCATTACCGTCGGCGTCGACGTCCACCCGGCCCTGCTGGCGGATGACGCGGCTGAAGTGCTTTGCGGCGGCAAATGTATCTCGCGTGATGTCAGATTTCATGGCTGTCTTCCTTCGCTAGAAGTTTCCGGCGTCGACCGGCTAGTAAGAATCAACTGGCATAGAGAATTCCGACCTGCATACCTGCCGGCGTAAATTCCTCAAGGCGGAGGCGCAAGTTTGCTTCGCGCTGAGGTCGATACAAATCATGAAAAACTCCCATTTCCGATTCATCCTCAGCGCCTTGTTTGATTTCCTCAGCGCACGTAATGGCAAGTTGTGCATAACCGGGATTGCCGTAACGAATGCTGGTGAACTGAGGGCGTACTCTTAACTCTTCTGAAGTAATCAAGGCGGCGCGTTTATCTAAATCAGCAACTTTCTCGATCACCGCCTGGGTGACGAGGTCGGGCTGGCAACGATAGCGTCGAGGAGTCCGGCAGTGTGGTTGCACGTAAGAGAATCTCACGCAGCCCAATTGCCGGCGAGCGACGTTGACGCAGTCAAGAAAGATACAGTTCTCGGCGAGTTCGACGGCATGAACATCCACAATGCCAAACACCGTGCAGCGAAGGATCGTCAAAATAGCGTGGGCCACCGCGTATCCCGGCGCTCCTATCGCTTCTTTCTGCGGGTCTGTCGCATCAACGATGCTATCAGTAATCAGCATCGGAATCGGATCGATGTTGACTTCGTTTTCATGAACCTGAATGGATCCCAGGATGCAGTGTTCAATGCGCACCTGCGCGCGAATGTTATAGAGCTCAAGACTGGGTTCGGCTGGCCGGTGTGGTTCGCAATCACTGTCGATACCCCAGCCGGGAACCAACGTGCAGTGTCGCAGCACCACGCTTGAACCACAGACATGAGGAGGTGGACAACCATATTCCCGTGCTGGTCCAGTGATTCGCAGTGGTCGCCCCGCGAGCAGCAGCCCATCCATGGTGAAGCGACTGCCTTGTTCCATCGTGACCGAAAGAGAATCAGGGGAATCTGTTTGCCAGTCGAGTAAACGGAGTACGGGACGCTTGCGATTGGCCGCGCGTAATTGCAGCGTGCGATCGGCTTTCAACGTGATCGACGTCGGCTCAACAAAAACCGCGCTTTCCATCAGTTCAATTACTGCGTCATAAGGATCGTCTTTCTGCCATTGGTCCAACGCCGCGCCTATCGTTTGAAAGCGCGCCGGCTTTTTACCGACCCGATAGAACACCGGATCGACTAACTTACTGACCTGCTTCTTTGGATCTTCCGGATCAGGGACCTTTATCTCTTTCGGCGAGGGATCAAAAATCGGTCGCGCATATTCTCCGCCTCCGATATCGGCACTAAAGCCGTAACGATAGTTAACACTCACACCCTTCTTTGGTAACTGACTGGGCGGAAATGCGAAGCGTCCCAACACTGGATCAACAGCGATATGCTTTAGCGGCGGTACGTACTGCCACCCTGACAGGTCGGCAGGAATAATTGCCTCCACCGGAACCGGTTTCTCGGGGTCGTAGCCACCCCAGCCCATAGCCCAGATCGCGAGGCTGCGGTCCGCTCCATAAAACTGCTCCGGTCGAAGCGCGAAGGCCTGCCTTCGAATCGCTGCCGGCACGTTCATCTCCTCCGCGATGTGCGCCGGATCGGTTTCGGGTTCTGTCTTGCAAAACAACGGCGCGTCCTGTCCTAGAACGCTGAACGTGAAGCAATGTGGACCGGCATTCTCAGCACAATAAGCGCGAGTTCCCGTCACTGAATACGCCTTCAACCACCACACGAAAACCCCAACCGAGGGAATGTTGAATCGACCAATGGTGCGGTGCGAGTTGATCCGTCGAATATCTACCGTGTGGGCCAGCCGTTCAAACGGAGAACCGATCAAATCCAGATCTTCCATGCGGCGGACGTCAACGGTGCGCGCGCGATCCAAGTGCAGATGGTTGATGTTTTGGTTCCACGCAAGCAGTTTGAAAAACTCAACAGCGCGTGCCGGCAATCCGGCGACGTCCTGAGCCAGAAGTTCGAGTAACGCGAGCGTTCCCTTGGCTCTCCGGTACCGAATCGTGTTCGAAACTTCGCGTCGCGGAACAAGAAAGCGGTTAAGCGCGGCGTTATTCGCATCGCCTATCTTCAGCACCGGGCGATAGCCAATCAGATCGGCAATGTAAGGAACGGCCCAGTCTTCAGCAGTCTCAATAAACCAGTTGTCGTAGAGCTGGGTGATGTCGTCTTCGATGAGGTTTACTTGTTCAGCGATCACCCGCAAAAGCGCCCGTAGCGGGTACCTTTGATCCCCATCTCGCATGCGGTAGATCTCGGGCACCAAGTCGTGGAGTCGATCTATTCGAGGATCTGTTGTCTCTGCATTCATAATGCTTCGGCCTTCATTTGATTTGGTTCAAAACGATGGTGTCCTGGACGCCTGGCGTGAAGATCGCCAACTGCGCCGGGTGTAAAGCTCCACCTTCGAAATCAGCGAGCTTGGCCATAACAGACTGCAATGGACCAACTGATCCAGCCGGTGGGGTAACGATCTTCTGTACGGCTTCCGCCAGGTCGTCAAGCGATTGCAACTGGCGGTTGCCGCTCTGGTCGGTTACTTTTTCGGGCACACCGCCAAAAGCATCGACGTCGACGTAAGCTACCCCTTCGATAGCCTGGATACAGGCGATGATTTCGCAAAGCAGCGCCGGTTGGCCCAATGCGCGCTTTCGAAATCCGAACTTCTCAAAGAGTGCGACGCGCACTTCGAGGATCACCGGATCCCAGAGATAATCGGGCTGTAAACATATCCTTGCGCTCAGGACCAGGATGATCAGTTCGCGCGAATCAATTTGGACCGGCACACTCACGTCTCCGAGGTTCCGCAAAGCTTGCAGCAGGTTGCGATAAAGATCCGAAGTGGGCTCGATCGGAATGTCGTCAACCCCGGCGATAGTCAAATGGATGAATTGGCGGCGGCTATCGCTCAGACGCCGGCCGCTTGCCTTGCCAATGCCGGCAAAGGTGCGCGTGAAGTCGGCGTAGTCCTGCAGCGATACGAGCCGGTCCAGGGCCATCACTGCCAGTGGTGCGTTTTCGCGTGCCTGATCGCGATCTTCTTTATCTGCTCCGCCAGACGCCTTTAGTGGATTAATGACGCTATTGACGCCAAGCGGCTTGGTTTGCAGTAGGCTAATCTGATCAGCCCTTACGTTTCCTACTTTGCCGATGCCTCTGCGATAGGTGGAGTTGACATTCAAGACGCCGGTAGGAATCCGCGAGCCCTCGATGCCATTGCCGAAGATGAGAGTCGTTTTATCGGTATCATCCGTCTTGGTTACAAACTTGCGGTCCTTCGGGCCTAAACCAGCCAGCGTGTCTGCTTCGTGCCATTCGACATTGTTTACATAAACACGCAGTGTGCTTTCGACACCCGCCGCGGTAGGCGCGGGCACGAAAGTCAGTGGTGGTTGTTTCAAAACAAAACTCTGCAGTGCCTGGCTTCCGTCTCCACTTCCGAGTGGCTCGTTTGTGGTTTCTCCATGTGTCGCTTTGACTACGTTGCCGTAGATCGTGAGCGTATCGCGCTTGTAAGAGTAGGCAGTGGGCGTCGCGAGCAAAAGAGCCGTGTGGATCTTGTCGCCGGGTATTGTCGGCTCGACCTGGAGCAGGCCAGAGACCATTAAGAGTTCGACGCCTTTAACGCCGCTGACACTCTGGATGTCAGCACGTTCGCCGGAAAGGATGATCCAGCGACCTGAGGTGAATTCGTCGTACAGCCCATCAAGAACAATGCCTGTGCTCGCGGTCTGCGCGGTAACTTGTACGGGATCGGTAAGCGGTTCTTCAACCACAGTAAGTTCTTCGCTCTGTCCAAAGACAAGAGTCTTCCGCAGAGTTTGTGAGATATTTGCCTCATTAGCTGTGGTCCACCATGGCGCCGCAAGCTTGAGCATGGTGGTTTTGCCGCTGGTACCGTAGGCCGTTCGCTGCACCGACTGTGCGTCTTTGACTTGATAAACTTCGCGACTGCCTGTAAACCCCGCGGCCACGAGTGTTTTTTGGATCATCACATAACTCGACGGCAGAATCTCTTCGTGTGCCTGGTCCAAAAACAGCCGATCGTCTGCTTCGCCACTCAGCGGCCATGGTAGCCACAAGTCTTGAGTTTTCAGCTCGCCTTTTACATGAATGATGTGCTCGTTTTGGTCCTCGACGTCCGCAACATAATAGGTTGGCTGATCGGGCACGTTCGCGCCAAACAATGGCGCCTGTAAGCGCATCACATACAGAGCTTTCAAAGCTCGTTGTGCCGGGTTGATGTCGGCGTTGGCCCAGGCAGTGTAAAAATTGTCTTTGAGCACTGGGACGATATTCACTAGTAACTGAGCCGGTGCATCCGATCCTTTTTGAAAAGTCGCCTTCAAGCTGCGGCCAAGTTGCAGGCTACTTGCGGCTTGAGGAATGTGAGGTTTCAGCAAGCTCTGAACAAACTTCGTCGGGTTGGTAACCTCGTGAGTTTTACTGCCGTTTACGTTTGCCAGTGCGTCCTCGAGCTCGTCTTGAAAGGCCTCAACTGCGGCCGCAAGATCCGGCGGAAACGAACTCGTCGACATGCCTTCATGCATGAAGCCGCCGATCCATTGTGACGGCGGAGGAGCAACACCGTGCTGGATCTGGGCCAACAGGGATCTCTCTCCAGTCAAAATAATCTGGGTTACGCTTTGGGGCGCGGGGTTGAGCGCTTCGAGCCTCGCTATGAACTTCATGAGCACGGGCACTGATACTGCCAGCTCGGGTGTCAGAGGTTGCAGCCGGATCTCGGTGCGGTTCTGTTCAAATTGAGTTGCAATGCTCGCCACCGTGCGAATCACGGCCGGCTCGCCACTCGCACCAAAAACAAGCAACAGCATGTCGCCTGTTTTCAAATTAGTGTTGATGCCGGCGACATAAATTTTCTCGATGAAGAGAGCATTCGCGAGGGTAATATCCTGAGGTTGTTGCAGGCGCACTTGCAGGTTGTTCCACTCGCGACGAGCTAACAATTTCTCGCTCGTTTCAAAAGATTGCGGTAGTTCGCCGGGACCAGGAACACTTTGCGACCGCGCGCCGGTTGGAATCTCGACCGGCTCAATCTGCGTGTCTTCCAGTGTGTAGGCGAGAAAAACTGTAGAGGCGACGCCGGGCCGAAGTTTGTAACCAACCAACCTGGCCAGCTCAAGAACCGAGCGACGCTCGGTGGCGGTGCGCAAGTAGCCTTCGTTGGCAATGCGCTCCTGATAAAACGTTAACACATCACCCACTGTGGCCCAGCCGTCGAGCAACGCGATTGTGGGATCGGAGGTTTGGCGTGTGGTCAGATATTTCAGCGGGTAAAAAGTTTCGATGGTTTGTCCATCAGGTCCTGCCGCTTCGACCACCATGTTTCCTAGTCGCGCCTTCATCGTCTCGAAAAAAGCGCCGTGGGTGCCAATGCGATAGGACAACTGACCGAGGCCAGGACGATTAGCCGTGGAGACGGGAGTTATTTTTCGGGTGCCTTCACAGCAACCACAACTCGGGCTGTTGCAGCCACACCTTTTCGCCGTCATCTATCTACCTCCACTCACGTGGATTTCGAGTTTGCCGCGCTCGGGAAAACTCGGATCGTTGTCGAGCTGCGCGATCTCTGACAAACCTAACGGCAGCACGCCATTTGCGATTTCGTGATTGGGCGCTGCAAACAGTCGCTGCAACTTTTTAACCTGCACGCATTCAACGCCCTCAACCGCTTGAGCCGCGGCGATAATTTGGCTCAAGAAAATGCCGCCGCCGAACGTCAAGTTGTCGGGATGGAAAAAGCCTCGCTTTCCGCCGGGCAGCACGCGGTTGCTGAACGCATCAAGCAGTGCCGCTTTCACGTGGGCCGGTTGGTACTGTGGCAACGCGCAAACTTCGAGCGCCAACAATATCGGAACGTACTCAGCACGTTCGATGTGGAGGTCATGGCCCATGCGACGGTATCGTTCCAAATAGATCTCAATGTCTTTGAGTAGTGCGTCGCTGACAGTTTCGCTGCCCAAAGGATCGACGGCGACGTCGGCTTCGTACCAACTACCGGTCCATAACAGCACTCCCGAAGCGCGCTGCAGCTTTTTGTTCCGAGCCGCCAGCGCCTGATAGTCGCCGGCGATGATTGCGCGTTGCAGTTGCTTCCGAAACAAATGGGGCGCGAACAACTTGGCTTCATCCATTGGTTCAGGTTCGGCGCCGCCGCGAGCAGCGAGCGGGTTGCGAACTCTGATTGCCACGCCACCGAGGCTGGTCTTTGTCAGGACGAGACGTGAGATGGATTCTGCTCCTACATTTCCTGCGGTGCCGTTTCCAACGCGGTAGGTCACGCGAAATGTCATACCGCCCGCAGGCTGATAACCGAGATTGCCTTTGCCGAAACGCAGATGTGCCTTACCGGAGTTATCGATCTCGACAACAAAGTGTTTGTCGTCTGGTCCGCTCGCGATCAAGTCATACCGATTCTGCCAATCGAAGGCAGGTTGAGAAGTGATCCAGACGTGCGGGTACGACTCTCTTGGCTCCTGGGTCAGAAGGCACGCGGCCGCAACCCAGAACGAATCAGCCGGTTTATCCTTCGGCAATTTGACGCTGTAAGTGATTGGTGACTTACTCAACACCGGCGAGAAGCGTCCGGGAATAACTTCAATATCGCCCGCTTCGTCTACGCATTCACAGGAAGCCTCCGTTCTTACAGTCGGGACCGGACCAAAGTCTTCAGGGTTTTGTGTCTTGCCGTGGTCGACCAGGATCACATTTCCTCGCGCGACACTAACGTTGCCGAGGTAATCGCAATCCGGTGCCGGCCCGATTGCTGAAATGCAGAAGGTGAACGGCAAGGCGTCTTCCGGAGCCCACTCAATAACAATGTAAGGAGTTGGCTGTCCATCTTTGGTTTATCTTAACTTATCTTCGCCGGGTGTGACACTCGTGATCCTCACTGCGTGGCGGCGCATCGGATCCGCATCGGCCGGAAGACCGGTAATTGGTCCAATCACCTCCTCGAATATCAAAACATCGCCGGGTTTCAGTTTTAGCGCGCGTTCCTTTTTGTAGTTGGGTTTCGGAGCAGTCTTGTAGGCACTCTGGTCTTTTGAATTCTTTTGTCCTTCCTTTACGATCTCGTAAGCGTCCGGCTCTTTCGCATTCTCAGAGTCGCTGAGCTCTTTCGCTTGCGTTGGTGCTTCGTATGGTTTTTGCTCCTGCGTGACGATCCAGCAGTCCAGCAACGTCGCAGACGTGCTTCCCGTTTCGAGGCAACAGAGATCTTCCCCGAAAGTGTAGAAGTTGATCTGGTTGTGCGCCTCGAGAAGTTTGATTCGCACGAAGCGGTCAGCTACCAGAGGCTCAAACACTTCATACGAATCTGCCTGAACGTTTGCCAGATCCTCCCATTTGAGTATGTTACGTGCCTGGACCACAGCGTCTTCAGTGCTTGTGATAAAGGAGATGTCTGAAACATCGAGTTCGATGTCGGCGTCAACTTCTATACAGACCCATGCGCGAGCATTACATCCTTCATGCAAGAGGTAATCGACCAGGCGCGCATGGCGGCGGACGGAAATTCGTTGTCGCGCAGTGTCGATATATGCTTCCGTGGCTACGGCATCCTGATAGTAGCTAAGATAATCGCCGGTGTAGGCAAGCACCTCTACCAGCATGATGCCGATGTCAGGTACGTGACGTTCTTTCCATTCGGGAATCAGTATTGACAACCGATCCAGGATCAATTGCCGAAAGCTCTGATAGTCCTTGGCGAGATAATTGATTTCCGGCTCAGAAAAGACTGTCGGTTCACAGGTACAGGCGGGCGCGCAATCAAGATCTGACGGACAGTTAACCTTGAACGAAAAATCGACTTGATCGTAACGTGGATCGACATTGGCCACACCAACCAGGCGCAGCGTGTAAAAAGAGAAGTCGCCATACTTATCTAACTTGATGACAAGGAAATCGTCGCGCTCAGGATCGGGATTGACTACCGGATCAACATCCTCGATCTGGATGTCCGTGATCCGTTGTCCGCCTTCGAGGCGCAAGTATTGCTCGATACCCGGTTTGTTTTTCTCCAACTCCGGCGGAAGTTTGCCCAGAAAATATGCGTGGATCGTTTTCTGATCATCGAGCACTTCCACGTAGTCCAGGCCGTTGAGGCCCTTCATACGCCGGACTTGATCGCGGCGATCGTCTTGTTGGCAACAAAGGCTCACAGCTCCTCCTAAATCAAACTGGTCGCGTCAAAGTCAGCGACTGCTGCTCGTTGGTGCGGCGATTGGAATAGCTCATATCGACAGTAAGCGTTGAGTCGCGGGCCACTACTTCGAGTTTTTGGAGTTCGATCAGGTCACCCAACCATTGCTGAATCGCAGCCTCCAGAGTGAACTGCACCGTCGCCGCCAGCTCGGTGCTGTTAGGCGCGAAGATCAATTGCAGAATACCGCTGCCGAAAGTGGGTCGGTTCACACGTTCGCCCGGGCTGGTAAAAATCAGTTGCTCGATCATCTGCCGGATGTGCTGACTTACATTAGCCGTGGCAGTCTGTCCGCGGCCATCGAACTTGAATGGATAATTGATGTCCATAATCTTCAACTTCCAATGACGCGTGATTGGACGACCTTGACTGTCGGCGCTCCTTGCGGGATTTGTTCTGCACTCTGGCAGATTGCAGGTGCCGGTCCGGGCGTTGGTATTAACGCAGCCGGCAGTCCGTTCACCAGAAAGCGTGTCGAAGGCATTCCCCATTTAATTGTCACGCAAGGTTGGGGCTTCGTGCCGCCGGGCACCGGAACTTGAAAGGGACAGCCGGCAACGGTCGCCAGAGGAGTGGGCGGAGGCGCGACAGTGGCAACAGGCTGTCCACTCACCAACACGCGTGGCTGCGTGGGCGGAATAGTCGCCTGTCCCGCTTGGTGAAAGCAGGTCATTACTGCGTTAACGTGCATAAGGAAACCTGGCATGTCGTTTCTCCCTACTTCAAAATTGTTAGTGCGCCGACATTGAAATCGATCGCGGTGCCGATCAACGTGATCATTGCTCCCTTGCCGTTGGAGATATAAATTCCCGAGTCGTTAACGACGATCATGGCTCCCAGAGTGCTTTTGAGAATGATCCCGCCCGTTAGCGGCGAAGGCGGCATGTCGCTCACCATGATCATGTTCTGCAAGAGCGACTGAATGCAGATGTTGGGATCGGGTGGGTTTGCCAAAGCCAACGGAGGTACGTTGCCAGGTGCAAACCGGCAACCGCTCCAAATCGGTTTCTCAGGATCACCGCCTTCAAACTCCACCCACACTCCTGCGCCGGGTGGCGGCACCATGTAAACTCCCATAGGTGGGCCAGTTGGTCCTGCGAGTGGAGCACACGGTTCACACCAACCGGAGGGAGTCGGTCCCAGAACCGCCGGCACGAGACAAATGATGCGGCCACGCAACTCAGGGTCGGTGTTGATGGTCACCGTACCTTTGTATTTGCCGTAGAATCTTTTCCCACCCTCAGAGGATTCATTCATACCGGAACCTTTGGAGTAATTGAAATCAGACCATCGCGACTTAACTGAAAGCTTTGCTTGTATTCGCCGTGCTTGATGTTGTGGGTGACGCTGTTTACGTAATACAGACCGTCGTAGGCGAGCCCGACGCCGCGCACACCGACAAGTAAGCGGTTGCGCAGGACCTTTCCGTAGCGGGTGACGTCAAGTGAACCCGATACGGAGATCGAATCCGACGAACGGACCAACGCTCCTAATGCGCGATCCAGAATCTTGGGAACCGCCTCGCTGAAGGACCAGTCCGGAAACTCGACCTTCGAAGGCGGCGTTAGGCGCGCGCCGAGCGGTGGCTTCAGGATGTTGATGCTTGGCAGCACCAAAGGGATCGGAATTTTTTCCGTGACCGGATCAAAGACGCCGAACACGAAAATTTTCTTTGCCAGTCCGTCGAGGCTAATACTGAGTGACTCGACGTTTGTGTGCGCGTCCATGTTGACGTTCAGCGCGCTCTGCGGAACGGGAATCCGAATGTCAGGTCCCCAGTAGGCGATGCTTTGGCCGGGCAGGGGACCAGGCTCTACGTAGAAGGTGTAGCCGTGGGAGTTGGCGAGGAGTTTCAGGTACTTCAAGTCAGTCCCTTGTTGAATGTCGATCTTCTTCGTCGGAATGGGGACATCGGTAATGATTGGCGGAATTGCCAGCGGAATACATCCGAAGGCAAGGTACTTGGCCAGGATGAGATACACTTTGCCGATGTCCGGAACACCGGGATATCGCATGAATGGCATCTCCACGACATCCATCAAGACACTCAGGTCCTCGCCCGTTACGGTGAGTGTTGACTGGCCCGGCTCGCTACTCGGATTCAGTTCGTGCCGCGTGATCATTCCGTCCATCAGCACATTTGGGAAACCGTTTAGCGTCACAACGATCACTACCCGCGTAATCATCGGATCGAAGTAGCCGGCCGGCAGCATCGTCTTCAACAAGGTCGAGTCTTTGCTGATCGCAAACGTCAACTGAAAACCAGATTTATCCTTACCGCTGGTGACCTGAACGCTGGTGAGCGCATCCATGACGACCTGCGGCGCCGGTATAGGCACCGCTGGACCAATCATCAATGTCAGATGGACGCCTTTAAGCATTGTTCGTTCCGGGAATTCCTTCAGGTAAAGTGATCCGCAAACGTCTACCTATGGTTTCAGTCAATTCCTCTGGACGCATTGCGGCATTTGCGTCTGCGATTTGCCAGAAAATTTCCGGATCGTTGAGATACTTTGCGGCGATGTTGTCGAGCCGTTCATCTTCTACAACTGCGTGCTCAAGTAGCAAAGCAAACCGATCCGGTGAAGGAAGAAAACGACGGCGCAGGTAAACCACCGTTTCACCACTCGCAGTTTTCATCGTGATTGTTTCGATGCCGTAGTAGCGGCTAGTCGGCGGAAAATTGAATGTACTCATGCGTTCCTTAACTTCCTCATGGAATTCCATTGATGCCCAGCATTGCGAACGTACCGGCCTTGCTTTGGCTCGCCAGTTGTTCCTTTGCCTGCAGATAACTCATGAACAGGCTGCCACCTTTACCGTTGAAGCCCAGGTCATCGATGGTCAGCACTCTCAAACCGAGGCTTATCTTCGCGCGAATGGGATTGAGCGAAATGTCAAACGCTTCTTCCGTGATGGTGAATTCGGTGATGCGCACCGGAACGATTCGGTTTGGCCCGAAGACAAACAGCGTGAGTGGTCCACGCATAGGAACAATTTCGATCGATCCCGCAGCTGCCTGGCTGTTGTTAGCGAGCAATTGACTGCTCAACGGGTAGACGATTGTCTCGAGTGCTGCGAGTTGCGCGTGCAAACCCACTTGTGTGCTTTGACTATCCGCTAATTCAAGCTGATCGGTGGCGTCTATTTCTGCTTCGAGTTTAATCGTCTCGACAGGTGGTCCTTTCAGGCGCAGCGCTTCCAGGTGGTCGCCGCTCTCTCCGCTCACACCCTTGATCTGCAGACTCCGCGTCATGGTGTCGGGCGCATATTGAAGAGCAATGATGCGCAAGACGGCGCCGGTCTGGTCGTCGATCAAAACCAATCCGCCGCGCAGCGTTTTAGGTGAACCAAGGAATGAACTCATGACGTTCTCGCGACTATTTCTTTTTGCTCTTGTTCAGGAACCAATCGGTACTGAAAATCGGTACGATTGGTGTTTGCCACCCGCCCGGGTAAGCCCGCTTGAATTCGGTGTTGGCTTTATCAAGCGCATTTGGATTTTCCCGGATTTGTAGATCTTCAACTTGTGTCTCGAGTCCTTTCTGCAGAATCCACTCTTTGGTAATAAACAGAAATTTGAATCGATCGGTGATGCCGAGAGTGGTCAACATTTGCGAATTCATGTCCCAGGTTTTCATGATGGCTTCGGCATCGCGTTCTGTCATAAGTGATCCTCGTGACAGGTAAAGGCGCTGTAGTGACAACCAATCAATTTGTGGGTCGGCGGCAGCAGCAGGCGGCGTCAAAAATGGCGGCGTATATTGCGGTAAAGGCAAGGGACCTGGAGCGCCAGGAGGTAATAGTGACCCCGACAGGGTGGAATACGGGAGATTATAGGGCGAGGGCGGTGTAAGCTGTGGAGTTCCCAACGTCGGCGGCGTCAACTGAAATCGCGACCCAAGACCGGGCCATTGCAGTCCTGCAGCGCCGAAAGATACGCCTCCTGGCGTGGCAGGAGTGGCCCCGGGTGCAGGAGTCGAAGTCGGCGCAGGCGTTACGTCCTCCTTCTTTTTTTCATCGTCATCACATTGCACTCCTGTGGATGCTGCGCCTTGCGCCTCCGCTGAAACGGAAGAGCCTTGAGCCACTTGATCTTCTGCCGCATGAGCGCGCGACTCGGCGTTCGTTGTCGCGGCACTGCCGCGCGATTGTTGAGCCACGTGAGTCAGTTCGTGGGCCAGGAGCCGGCGCCCTTCTGTGGTCCCGGGCTGATAACGACCCTCGGCAAAAGCGATGTCGTTGCCGATGGTAAAAGCTTTTGCCCCGAGGGTTTCTGCAGCAGACGCAGCAGCTTCGTCGGTGTGCACACGCACGTGGCTAAAGTCGACACCGAGACGGTTCTCAAAGAAGACGCGTTCCGCTTCGGGAATCGACATTGCGCCCATCGGTGGCAGCAGCGTGCTGTTATGGCCCATCGCATTTGCCGGCGAAATCATTGTCCTGCTTCTGGTCATCGTCGCTGCTTTCCTAATTCACTTTGCTGCTGCTGCTTCTGCTGCCTTGGCCGCTTTTTCCTCTTTTGCTTTTTTAGTGGCTTCGGTCTGCTCTGTAGCTCTCTTTGCCGTTTCCCCAACAATGGCTACGTTCCCCCACTTGATTGCCTTTACATGAGCGTCGTCGACTTCCATGGTAACGGTGAATACAAAGTGACCTACCTTGTTCGCCTCACTACCCAGACCGGTGACATTGATCTTTATCTTTGCGGTAATTTGTCCTGTCTCTCCCTTTTTACCGCCTGCCTCAAACTTTCCTTTACTGGCCTCGAATTCGGGAATTTCTATGAGAAGGTTTTCGCCCAACTTTGCGGCATCGATCTTGATCTTGTTCTTTCCCGCGCTCTTGCCGTGCAGAGTCACACCGTGCTTTCCGGTTCCGAGGGACTTGTCGTCAATGGTGAGTTCTCCACGGAGGTTCATCCGGTTGAGTTCTTCAAGTCGCTCTGGAGCTTTTCCACTGGCGGCTTTCGGATCGTTGATCATCTGTTCAAGAAATCCCTTGAGGTTGAGACTGCCGCGATCGGGGATGTAATAGCTGCCTGTGTCGTCAGGTCCCGAAGGCTCGATGATCTCGATCACTTCGAATGTCGCATCCTTGATATTGTCTCTTTCATAAATATAGTTGCGAAACACAATCGAGGAGAGACCGTCAACGTAAATACCTCTCGGGCTGATGCCCATCGCCGAATTCGGTCCAAGATGTTCAAGATCTACCTTGTTGAAATCGACCACTCCCGCACGGATCGGGCAGTTTACGTCGGCATCGACATAGTACTTGGCATCAGTGAAATACAGCTTGAGATCACCCTCGAGAGAATTCAGGGCCTCAAGGTTCCACAGGTCAGTCGGTTTTCCGCCGGATGAGGGTGCGTTCCGATCAACCTCAATCGTGACCTTTATTCCCTGCAGTTCAAGTTCATCGAAAGTGGCTCCAAGTATCTCAAACGCCCTGTCCGTAGTTTCACCCTGCATTGCAATCCCAGCGGTCTTCAGTTTGGCCGTTGTTATGTCGACAGTAGGACCGCCGATTTGCTTTATTTGGAGACTCTTCGCCGCCAGTTCGTCAAAATCGACGTACATCGTTCCATCTGGCAATTGAGTGAAATCCAGGCCGGTCAAATCGATTGCGGAGTCGTAAGTCTTTGGGAGTTTTTTCGCTGTCCACTCTTTTAGTTCGCCTTTTTCATCGCGGCCCATGTATTCGACATCAGGATGCTTGAGGCCAAATTTGTCGAGATGGAATGTGCCGTGGCTGAACTTCCATGCATCGCCAGTTGCCGAGGTGATCTTCCCGAAGTTCAAGTTGGCCTTCATGCCTTGGCCCGTTACGTCGGAGACGAGTTTGAGCTTGTGCATCAGTTTCGCGTCGACGTACTGGGAAAACCTGGCATTGAAATTGGGGATGTCTAACTTCCCAAAGCTCGGCTCGATATTGATCAACTCTTTCAATGCGTCGTAAGTGAAGTCGTCTATTGCCAGCGGCTCCAACGTGGCCTTGTCTGCGTTCAGTGTCAGCTCTGATTCCACTTTCTGTTTCTTATCGTTCTCGCTCGTGAATTTGCCTTTGTACTTGAAACCCGACGCGTCGACCTTGTCGAAGACCAACCCGGTAAACGTCAATTCCGAAAACTTTTCTTCTTTGGTTGTCGGATCCTTGATCCACTTTGCTTGCAGGTCTTTGAGGTGGATCGCCGTAACATCGATCGACGCCATATCCAGCCGGTTGCCGTCCGCGTCTTTGTATACCACCGGGCCAGCCGTCAGCGCGCCGGTGTTCAAATCGAAAACGCGCACGAAGTCGGGACCAATATCGACAAAGCCTCCGATACCAACGAGTGAAAACTTCTTAACGTTAACGCCACCACCTTCGTAAGACCCGCTGATCTCCATGTTGCCCAGATCGAGAAATACACGATCGGGCCCCATCAATGTGCCCGCCAGTCCCGTGCCTTTCACAGTGAGGCCGATTTTCTTGAATGCCGCCTCGCCCTTTTTGGCGATCTCCACGCTGATGTCTGTAACGTTAGCTGACGTCGTTTCAAAACTGCCCGTCGTATTGAGCACGTCGAAGCCCCACACGTGCAGGTCCTTGATGTTTGCATTCGGAACGACCACGTCGATCGGGGGAGACTCTTTCGTTCCCTTGGCTGGATCCGCCGGCTTCCCTTCGACCGTCACATGAATGCTGGTTGCAGTGATGTCGGGAATGATTAGGTCAGTGATAACTGCCGATGCGACCTTGTACTTGTCGCCTTCTTTTGTGCGCTTGACTTTCGCGGAGAGAGCGATGCCCGTGAAGTCAACCGTTCCCAGCAACTCGATCTTCATCCCGCCTTTTGTAATCGTGGAGCCGCTGGTAATGGTGACTGATGGGATGCTGATCTTCTCAATATCAAAGACGTCGCCGGTGTCGGTTATCTCACGCGTCACGGCCAGGCCAAGTCTGCGTACCGTAAAGCCCAGGTCCATTCCCGGTTTGGAGAATTTGCCCCTGGTCGCAGTTATTTCGTCGATGGTGTAGCGGTGTTTCTTCGCGTTGATGAACTCGGCTTTGATCCCGCGTCCATTCAGCACGCCGCCCGCCTGGATCTTCGAGCCGATAAAACCAACAAGCTTGACTTTGTCGACTGTGCCGATGCCCGCGCCGCCGGACTTAACCGGATCACCCTCCTTGGCAGGATCGATGCCGTGAATCTCAACCTGATCACCTTCTTTGAAATCGATCTGCAGGTTGTCCATCCAAATGTTGCCGATCGATCCGCTTTCGATTTCCAAGTCAAAGTAGTCATCCAGCGTGCTATAGGCATAGTTAAGGCGGCCGGCTTCGATCTTTTCGATGTTCAATTGCGGCACCTTGATACTGGCCAGCTGCCACGTCTCAAAACCTTTCTTGTCGGGACGCTTGACTCGCGTGAAGGTGGCGCTGCCGTGAAGTTTGGTGAGCCTGCTCGTTCCGCCCGAAGAGACATGATTTGGCGGCGCATGAAACTCCAGTCCGGTCGCTTCAATCGAATCGATGAAGAAGTCA
>Ga0126382_10000170_pt1 | contig 24234 bp, 22 predicted proteins | sample PanSoiMetPlot_30_FD_92548 | JGI IMG/M metagenome (GOLD analysis project Ga0126382, IMG submission 92548) | Tropical forest soil microbial communities from Panama - MetaG Plot_30 | ecosystem: Environmental > Terrestrial > Soil > Tropical forest > Bulk soil | place: Panama | collected 2016-02-17
GCACCCACTCGGGCTGGCTGCGGTCAGGCACGAGCCAGGCGAAGAATAGAAAGGCGACGACGACGATCACGAGCCCGCGGGCCAGCCCGAAAAGGAAGCCGAGCGTGCGGTCCAGCGCGCCGACGCGGCTGTCCAGGACCATGTCGGAAATGCGCGCAGTGATGATCGAGACGATCAGCAACGTGCCGAGAAATATGCCACCAGCCGAAACGGCGGCGGCCACGGAGTCGCTCGCGAAATACTGCTTCGCCAACGGCAGCACGCGCGGGTAGGAATAAAGGGTCACGAGGGCGGCCACGCCCCAGGCGGCGATCGAAAGGATCTCGCGCATGAATCCCCGGATCATGGCCAAAAGGCCGGAGACCAACATGACCAGGAGGAGAATGATGTCGAGCAGTGTGATCGGCATCGAGGCTCACGAACTCCACAGGTTCTGGCGATTGCCGCCGCGCTTCATGGCCCGCAAGCATGGCGAATCCGGGCCAGCCATAGCGGCTCCGAACAGGGGCGGCAATGTCGACCCTAAGTGCTTAATTTTAAGTCCATTTCTTCGCTTGCCGCTACGCTCATCGATGCGCTGGGCCGGGTTTTTGACGGGCCGTATATAGCGGGACCTCGCGGTCCCGTCACCCTTCTTGTCCACACGTTTTGGCCATGCGTGGTCTACCCTGAGCGATGATGTCCGCCACAAGATTGGCAAGGTTCGTGACATCGCCAATCGTCAGGCTGTGGTCGGCCGTCTCGCCGCGCGCCGCTTCGGGTACGATCGCGCGGTTGAAACCGAGTTTGGCGGCTTCCTTAATGCGCGCGGCACTCTGGGCCACGGGTCGGACAGCGCCGGACAGCGATACCTCGCCGAAATAGACCGCGTCCGCCGGCAGCGGCGCGTTGACGAGCGAGGAGACGAGGGCAGCCGCGGCGGCAAGGTCCGCGGCGGGTTCCTGGATGCGCATGCCGCCCGCGACATTGAGATAGACATCGTGGCCGCCGAGTCGCACGTCGCAATGGGCCTCGAGTACGGCCAGCACCATCGACAGCCGGCTCGGGTCCCATCCAACGACCGCGCGTCTCGGTGTGCCGAGCGTGGTCGGCGCGACCAGTGCCTGGATTTCGACGAGCAGGGGGCGCGTACCTTCGATGCCGGCAAAGACGGCCGTGCCAGGTTGCCCGAGATCGCGTTCCGAGAGGAAAAGCTCCGACGGATTGGCGATTTCGCGCAAGCCGGAGCCGGTCATCTCAAAGACGCCGATTTCATCGGTCGGACCGAAGCGGTTCTTCACCGCGCGCAGGATGCGGAATTGATGCGAGCCCTCGCCTTCGAAGGACAGCACCGCATCGACCATGTGTTCGACGACACGCGGGCCGGCAATTTGCCCGTCCTTGGTGACGTGCCCGACGAGGATGATGGCCGCTCCGGACTTTTTGGCGAAGCGGATGAGCGCCTGCGCCGAACCGCGCACCTGAGTCACCGTGCCGGGTGCGGATTCAACAGCGTCGGTCCACATGGTCTGGATGGAATCGATGACGATCAGGCGAGGAGTCTTGCCCTCCGAGAGGGTTGCGACGATGTCTTCAACCGCGGTTTCAGCGGCAAGCTCGACGGCGGTGTCGCGCAAACCCAACCGTTCGGCGCGCAGGCGAACCTGCGCCACCGCCTCTTCACCTGAAATGTAAACTGCGCGATGCCCGGCGCGGGCGAGGGTGGCCGCAGCCTGGATCAATAAAGTCGATTTACCGATCCCCGGATCCCCGCCAACCAGGAGAACCGAGCCGCGCACGAAGCCCCCACCGGTGACGCGGTCGAGTTCAGCGATACCCGACGGCAGGCGGGGCGCGTCATGGGCCTCGCCGGCGAGCGCCTCCAGCGCAAACAGGCGGCCTCTACCCGGCCTGCGGCCCGGCCCAGACGGGCGCTCGGCGCCTTCCTCGCTCAGGCTGTTCCATTCCCCGCAGGCTTCGCACTTCCCCTGCCAGCGGCTGAAGGCGGCACCGCAGTTCTGGCAGACGAAGGTCAGATTGCGTTTCGACATCGGGAATCGCCGGGGAATAGCGGTCACAAAGGCTAGTTCGTCGATGAGAACAATACAAGAACATTCTTTAAAAAGTCGCTAATTTGCGACGGGATCGGCGGCGTCTCAGGCGCGCGCCTTGTACACGCAGTGGTAGCGGTGCCCGAGGCTCGTCAGCACCTCATAGCCGATCGTTCCGGCGACTGTCGCAAGCTCATCCACGCCTATCTCGCCGCCAAGCAGCGTGACGAGGTCACCCCGGCGGACCGAATGGTCGCCCAAGGCGGTGATGTCGACAGCGATGAGATCCATCGAAACCCGTCCGGCGATCGGACAGCGCGTGCCGCCAATGATGGCATTCGCACCCGGCGCAGCATCGGTCGCACTCGCCGCGCGCGGATAACCGTCGGCGTAGCCGACGGCGACCACGGCGATGCGTGTTGTGTGCTTGGCCGTCCAGGTCGCGTTGTAGCCCACCGTCTCGCCTTTCGGCACCGTGCGAACCTGAACCACACGCGCCTGCAGATCGACCACATGGCGCATGGGGTTGCGACGTCCGGGCGTCGGGTTCACGCCATAGATGGCTGCTCCGGGCCGCACCATGTCGCAATGCGCAGCACTGCCGAGGAATATCCCGGACGAATTTGCAAGCGAGCCGGGAATGCCGCGGTAGAGAAGGCGCACTTCGCGGAATAACTTCATCTGCTGCTCGTTGAGCGGATGATCTGGCTGGTCTGCGCAGACGAGGTGGCTCATCAGCAGCGTTATGCCGTGTTTCTCCGCGCGAATGCGCGGGGCCAAGGCCGCTGCTTCGTTGACGGAGATGCCCAACCTGTTCATGCCAGTGTCGACATGCAACGCGGCTCCGCCACGCCATTCATTTACAGCACAGAAAGTATCCCATTCGGCGAGTTCGACCAGACTTCCAATCACGGGACGCGCCTGGATGTCGGCAAAGGCTGCCGTCGTTCCCGGCAACAGACCGTTGAGCACGTAGATTGCCGGCTCCGACACGACCGCGCGTACACGGCGTGCTTCGGAAAGATCGGCGACGAAAAACGTCTTGCACCCGGCCCCTGCAAGCACGCGGGCCACCGGCTCGATTCCGCAACCGTAGCCGTTGGCCTTGATGACGGCCGCGCATTCCGACGGCATCGCGCGTCGGCCCAGCTCGAACCAGTTGGCTGCGATCGCGCCAAGATCAATCGTCAGGATGCCCCCGGTTTCAGGAACATCGGAATCGGCGCGGCGCTCGACAGGCGCTTCCGACGCACCGCGCAGCAGGGCTGTTTTGGCCTCGGCCATACGGAGGGGTTTACCCGCCCGGCGCCCGCCAGTCCATGGGACCTGGGGTCACCTTGACTTGGCGTCACCTGGATTTGCGGTCACCTAGATGCGTTCCGGCAAACGGGCTTCGCGTGCGAGCGAGGAGAAGCGGGTTACCGCTGCATCAAATTGCAATTCGACGGTGCCGGTCGGCCCATGGCGTTGCTTGCCGATGATAACTTCGGCTTTCCCGTGCACTTTGTCCGCTTCTGCCAGCCATTCCGCGAATTTTTCGCGATTGGCTTCCAGCGGCTTGCGCATCTGGTGGTAGTACTCTTCGCGATAAACGAACAAAACCACGTCGGCGTCCTGCTCGATTGAGCCGGATTCTCTCAGATCCGAGAGCTGAGGCCGTTTATCGTCGCGGCTTTCCACCTGGCGCGACAACTGAGACAGCGCGAGAATCGGAACATTAAGTTCCTTCGCCAATGCCTTGAGCTTCGTTGTGATTTCAGTGATTTCCTGGACGCGGTTCTCCGCCGAGCGTCGGGTCGAGCCTTGCAGAAGCTGCAGATAGTCGATGACCAGAAGGTCGAGACCGCGTTGCCGCTTGAGCCGTCGCGCGCGAGCCGCAAGCTGCGCAACGGACAGACCCCCAGTCTCGTCCACGTAGAGCGGAATATTCTGCAGTTCGATGGAGTAATCTTTGATCTTTTCGAAGTCACTTTCACTGATGCCGCCGCGGCGGATCTGGTTTGAGGGAATGCCGGTCTGCTCGGCGATGATGCGGGTTGCGAGCTGTTCGGCCGACATTTCCAATGAGAAGAAGCCGACAATTCCGCCGTTGACGGTGCTGGTGTGGCCGTCCGGTTTGATCTCGCCGCGCCACGCTTTGGCGATGTTGTAACCGATGTTGGTGGCGAGCGCGGTTTTTCCCATGCCGGGCCGGCCTGCGAGGATGACGAGGTCGGATTGCTGCAACCCGCCCATCATGCGGTCGAGATCATCAAGGCCAGTGGCGATGCCGGACAGCTTCCCATCGCGCTGAAAGGCGTGCGCGGCCATATCGATGGCCGTCGTAAGCGCCTGCGCAAAACGTTGGAAACCCCCGTCATATCGGCCTGTTTCGGCCAGTTCGTAAAGCCTGCGTTCCGCATCTTCGATCTGGTCGCGCGGAGAAAAATCCACAGGCGCGTCGTAGGCGACATTCACCATGGCCTCGCCAACCTGAATCAGCGCGCGGCGGACCGACAGATCGTAGACCGTGCGGCCATAATCCTCGGCATTGATGATCGTCGTAGCCTCCGCTGCAAGTCGCGCGAGGTATTGGCTGACAGTGAGGCCGCCAATGTCCACGTTCGCATCGAGAAACGTCTTCAGCGTGACCGGCGTTGCGAGTTTGCCCGCGCGGATCAGGTCGCGCGCAAGTTGGTAGATCTGCTGGTGGATGGGTTCGAAAAAATGCACCGGTTCCAGGAAGTCTGAAACCCTGTAGAATGCCTCGTTGTTGACTAGGATAGCGCCCAAAAGCGCCTGCTCCGCCTCGATATTGTGCGGGGCCGAACGGTAGAGCGGCGCAGGTTCTTCGACCTGCTTGCGAGCAACTGATTCGCCGGGGGCCATGAAAACTAGTGCTTCGCCAATTTGACCAAACTTTGATCTATGGCTTAGCGACAGGAGTGATGTCGTGCGACGGGCGGCAGTCGGTCCATAGCCGCTTTCCACACTAACTCACCGCCAAAAAACACCGACGGCCCACAATGTAAGCCTTGACTAAGGCACTAAATGCCCTGGCAAGTCACTCGCCCGCAAGCCTTAAGGGCGGGCGACGCTTGCCTTCGACGGCCGCGAGGCGGCGCTCTTCGCTGGCGATGTAATCGCGCGTGATCGGCACAACGCCTTGGCGCGTGCTGAGCTGGATCTGCATCACCATCATGTTCTGCTCGCGGAACGACATCTCGGAAGCCGCGAGATAGAACTCCCACATACGCACAAAGCGCGGCTCGTAGATGCGCTCGACATCGTCGCGGTGGGCGAGAAAACGCTCGCGCCAGGCTTTGAGCGTTTCCGCGTAATGCAGGCGAAGGATCTCAATGTCCGTGACAAGAAGCCCCGCCCGTTCGATCGCCGGCAGGACCTCGGACAGGGCAGGAATGTAGCCGCCCGGGAAGATATATTTTGCGATCCAGGGGTTGGTGACGTTGGGCCCTTCGGACCGGCCAATCGAATGCAGGAGCATGACGCCGTCATCGCTCAGCAGCTCGGCGCATTTCTGAAAAAACGTATCGTAGTGGCTGATACCGACATGCTCGAACATGCCGACCGAAACGACCCTGTCGAACTTCTGGTGTACGTCACGATAGTCCTTCAACAGGAAGTGGGCGCGCTCACTCAGTCCCTTCTCCGCGGCCCGCTCGTTGGCAATGGCATGCTGCTCCCTGGACAGCGTCACGCCGGTGACATTGGCCCCGCCGAGCTCCGCGAGATAAAGGCCGAGACCGCCCCAACCGCAGCCAATGTCGAGCACGTCCTGGTCGTGATCCAGCCTGAGCTTTGCGGCGATGTGTCGTTTCTTGGCGAGCTGTGCGTCGTCGAGCGAGGTCTCCGGCGTTTCGAAATAGGCACAGCTGTACTGGCGATCCGCATCCAGGAAGAGCGAATAGAGACGGCCGTCGAGATCGTAGTGATGTGCGACGTTGCGACGGGCCCGCTTGCGCGGATTGAACTGGGCTAGGCGGCGGCCGGCGTAGCGCAGCAGCCATCGCGGGCGGGCCCATTTCGGGGCTTCCACACCCTGCTTGAGCAGGACGGCAAGCACGTCGGCGATCGTACCCTGCTCAACCACCAGGGTACCGTCCATGTAAGCTTCGCCGAATCTGAGCTCGGGATCGCGCAGCAAGTCTAACTCGGCACGACGCGAGGTGATGCGCACAGCGACCGGGCTGCCTGTGCCGTCGCCAAAAACAAAGCTTCGTCCACGCGAGGTAGTAAGCTTGAACGTCCCCCGCCGGATAAACTTACCGAACAGACCTCGAAGCAACCGATCCATCGGCCGCCTCCAACACCAAATCGACGCCCCGCAGCAAGCAATTCTTCGAAATAACAACGCCGCGCAGGCACAAACGTTCGGACCTAGGTATTTAATCAAAGTTGCCGGGGGTCAGCAATCCTGCCTGCGCAAACCCGCTATCATTCCGACGCCGCTCACTGCGAAATAATACGCTATCAAGGCCGTCGATCGGGGGCGGCGAGTGGGCAGCGGTCAGTAAGCAGGACATTGCATGGAGCGAAAAAGGTTATGCCAGAGGGTCGCCTGGCTGGCGGTCGTCGTCTCGACGGGGTGGCTGGTTAACAGCGCTGTAGCGCGGGAAACCCTGGGTCGGAACAAGAGGCCGGCGCAAACTTTCGCGTCGGATTGCGCCGCTTGTCACAAATCTCCGCAAGGTCTCGCCAGGTCTGCCGGCGGGCTCTTTGGGGTCGAAGGCTTCCTGCGCGAGCACTATACGTCGAGCAAGGAGTCAGCCGCGGCGCTTGCGAATTATCTGAGATCGCAGGACATCGGACCTGCGGGATCGCGCACCAGGCGCGCCGCCAAAGGCGATCAGTCAAAACCAAACGAACAGAAAAAGGCGGCCCCGAAGCCGGCCGAGGTCAAGGCTGCCGACAGGAAGCCGGGCATGGCGCCCGGCGACGCCAGGCCGACCGATGGGCGACCTCCCGACATCATGGCACCTGAGCGCCGGGCGCCGAGGCCGAACCCGCCTGCGGCCGCCGAGGCAAAGCCAGCCGAGGGCGCAGGAGAGTAGTCAGAGCGGCGTGCGTGGGTCGCTCAAGCGTCTTCCGTCTTCTTCTTCCTCTTGCCTTTGGCTGTCTTGGCCGGCGCCTCGTCGGAGTCCGCTTTCGCTTCGTCCGCTGCCGCGGTTTCCTCCTCAGCCTTGGCTCCCGGCTCGAACATCGCCTCCGCGGCTGCGGCTGCAGCGGCGGCTTCTTCTTCAGCTTCGGTGCGTGCCACAGTCACGTCTTCGCCGCGCGCAATCCGCTCGGCCTCGTCGGCGCTCCGCGCAACCGTAACAGTGATCGCCACCTCGACCTCAGGATGAAGCGCGAGCGGCACCTTGTACTGGCCGATCGTCTTGATCGGTGCATTGAGCACGATCTGCGAGCGGCTGACCTCGGCGCCTTTCTCCTTCAGGATAGCGGCGATGTCGCGCGTGGAGACCGAGCCGAACAACTGGCCGGACTCGCTCGCCTGACGCAGGACGACATAGCTCTTGCCGTCGATCTTGCCGGCGAGTTTTCCGGCTTCGCCCTTCATTTCGAGATTGCGGGTCTGAAGCTCGGCCTTCATCTCTTCGAAACGCCTCTTGTTGTCGGCGGTAGCCCGCAGGGCCTTGCCGCGCGGCAGCAGAAAATTGCGGGCAAAGCCGTCCTTGACGCGCACGACGTCGCCCATTTGGCCGAGCTTGCCGATACGCTCGAGCAGGATCACTTCCATTGTCGTTACTCCTCGATCTGAACTTTGGTTGGTTGTTGTCTCAAACTCATGAAGGCGTTGGCGGCTTGTTCTTGCGCGCAACGAGCGCGCGCACGTCGATCACCGTGTCGATCAGGCCAAGCAGGCAAATCGCAACGATCAGCCAGCTGACCAGAAGCACTGCGAGGTAGGTTCCGACGAGCACGAAGGAGCGTCCGTTCAATCCGCGGGTGACCGCATGCAGCACGGAGAAGCCAAGCACGGCGTAGGCCATCAGCAAGCTGGCGCAGACCACGCGTGCGATAATCCCGAGCAGCCCATCGGCAAAACTCAGCGCGATGGCGATGGCGAGGACGATCGCCAGCAAAGGCGGGGAACGCAGGGCCGACAGGTCCGGCCACGGGCGTGTCAGGCGACCGGAAAATTTAACCACGCGGCCGGCGAGCCACAGATTGAGCAGCGAGGTCAGCATGGCAAGGATGGCCGCGGTGGGGGGCATGACCGCCACCATGAAATTGATGAAGCGTTCGGGATCGGCGCCGCCGGGCAGTTGCAGCGGTCCATCCGGCGCATTCACTTGCGCCCGCAACATGCGGGTGAGTGCATCGTGCAGGCCCGCAGCGAAAGTTTGCGCGTCGGTGCCGAAATTCGGAATGGCGACGATCACGACCATCGCAGCGAGGATCGCGGCCCACATGACGATGCGGCCGATGGGATACCATTCGAGCGGCGGCTGCTCGTGTCCGTTGCCGGCGGCGGTCAGCGGACGGGCGAGCATGACGAGATAGCCGAGCCACCAGGCGGGGATGCCGGCGTCGGCAAGAAAGCCGAAGAAGAACACGGTGCCGAGCGCGAGGCCGAGACTGATCGAGCCGACGCTTGCGGCGATCAATGCCGCCCAGTGACTCCAGCCGAGCCCGGCAATCATGATCGGCAAGGGCGCGAGATAGAACAGCGGGATCGACAAAAGCGCGCCCGAGATCACTGAGGCGAACAGCAAAGCCGCCGCGGCGCCGGCACCGATACCGATGAGTGCGAAGTTCATCATCACGAGCTGTCCCGCTCCTCTCGAGCGGTTAGAGGCGGCATGTGCGTCCACCCCAACCATCGGCGACCGGGATGATCCCGGCGCCTCGTTATCGTCGGACTGTATTACATGCGGCCGCAAGCATCGGGCGGCCGCATGCGTCGCGTTACTGGATCACGTAAGGCAGCAGGCCGAGAAAGCGCGCGCGCTTGATGGCCTGCGCGAGCTCGCGCTGCTTTTTCGCCGAAACGGCGGTGATGCGGCTCGGTACGATTTTGCCGCGCTCGGAGACGTAACGCTGCAGGAGCTTCACGTCCTTGAAGTCGATCTTCGGGGCGTTTGCGCCCGAGAAGGGGCAGGTCTTGCGCCGGCGGAAGAACGGGCGGCGCGCGCCGCCTTGCGGTGAGAATGCCATGGTCTATTCCTCCCCGCCGCTGCTGCCGCTGCCGCCGCCGTCGACGCCGTCGACGTCGTCGCCACCCCTGCGCCGTCCCCCCCGCTCATCGCGGTCGCGATCGGATTTGCGCATCATCGCCGACGGACCATCTTCGTGCGCCTCGACACGAATTGTGAGATAGCGCAGCACATCCTCGCTGAGACGTTCCTGTCGCTCGATTTCATTGAGTGCCGCTGGCGGAGCATCGACGTTAAGCAACGTCATATGCGCTTTGCGGTTCTTGCGAATGCGGTAGGTGAGGGACTTCAAGCCCCAATACTCGTTCTTTGTGATCTTGCCACCCATCTGCCCGACCACCCCTGACCACTGTGTGGTCAAGTCCTCGACCTGCTGCGCGCTCAGGTCCTGGCGCGCGAGATAGACGTGTTCGTACAACGGCATGAAATGCCTTTCCCTTGCTAAAGTCCCAGTCCTCGATCCCGGCGCCAAGCCCCTCGAGCCCTTCGGGGAAAGGCTCGAATGCTCTGAAGGCGGAAGCACGGGACGCCAGACCAACAGTCCTACCGGTTTCAAAAGAAGCCGGCCGTCCGTTCAGCTCCCAACCAGGATCGATGGAGCGGGCGGTTTATAGGGGGTTTTCACAAAAAGGCAAGGTAAAACAGCGTACTCGGCTGCGGCCAAAATCAAGCTATGAATTTGCCGTTCCTCTAGGTCCCGTGATCGGCGCTGTGTAGTTGGTCAGCAAGTTTTACGGCGAGATCCGCGCCTTCTTTGATCTGACGCTCGGTCTTGGGATTCTGGCCGTTGGCATGGCGCATTATCTTGAGCGCTTCCAGCGGCCGACCCAGGTTGCTCGCCAAGAATTTCTGGCGGAAGGCCGGATCGTTGCGAGCTTGCGCAAGTTCACACTCGGTAACCAGTCATTCATGGCCTTGGCCTTTGAAAAATTTGAAAAATCCTAACGAAAAGAGTTTGTCGCAAAGTTACTAGGCACGCCACAACTTGACAGAACCCGGCATCAAGGTGTCTTTCGGCCCGATTTCTGCGTATGCACGAAGAATATAATGAGCAGGATTATGGCGATCGCTTTTGTGTTTCCAGGGCAAGGCAGTCAAGCCGTCGGAATGGGTAAGTCGCTCGCAGCAAACTTTGCTGCCGCGCGACAGGTTTTCGATGAAGTCGATGCTGCTCTTACCAGCAAGCTGAGCACCATCATTTTCGAGGGTCCTTCCGATGCGCTCACGCTCACTGAAAACGCACAACCTGCATTGATGGCGGTTTCGCTTGCGACTTTGCGGGTTATGGAAACGGAAGCCGGGTTGAATTTGGAGCGCGACGCACAGTTTGTCGCCGGACACTCACTCGGTGAGTATTCCGCGCTGGCAGCTGCCGGTGCCTTCACGGTTTCTGATGCCGCACGGTTATTGCGTACACGCGGACAGGCCATGCAGAAAGCGGTCCCGGTTGGCGAAGGTGCGATGGCGGCGTTGATCGGTTTGGAATTTGATGCAGCGTCGGCCGTTGCGGCGGAAGCCGCCCAGGGCGAGGTGTGCCAAGCTGCCAACGATAATGGGGCTGGTCAGGTGGTCGTCTCCGGAAGCAAGGCGGCGGTAGAACGTGCAGTTGAGATCGCCAAAGCCAGGGGCGCCAAACGTGCGATGCTTCTACCCGTGTCCGCACCCTTCCATTGTTCCCTGATGAAACCCGCCGCCGATGTTATGGCCGAAGCGCTTGCGAAAGTGCCAGTGAAGTCGCCGACTGTACCGTTGGTTGCCAATGTTCTGGCTAAGGCCATCCGTAGTCCGGATGAAATCGTGCGCGGACTGATCGAACAGGTGACTGGTACAGTGCGCTGGCGTGAGTCAGTTCTGTACATGGCGAATGCCGGCGCAACAAATTTCTACGAGGTTGGCGCTGGGAAAGTGCTTAGCGGATTGATCAAGCGGCTTGCCGGTAACGCCACAGTGTCTGCTGTTGGCAGTCCGGAAGATATTGCCGCATTCAAGGCCGGGAGGAACTTATGATGTTCGACTTGACCGGCAAGACTGCACTCGTGACTGGTGCAAGCGGGGCAATTGGCGGGGCAATTGCGCGAGCCTTGCACGCCCAGGGTGCGACCGTTGCTATCTCTGGTACGCGCAAAGATGCGCTCGAGGCCATCGCCGCCGCGATGCGTGATCGCGTCCATATTTTGCTGTGTGATCTCGCTGAAAAAGATGCCGTTGAAGCCTTGGTACCTGACGCAGAAGGAAAAATGGGGAAGCTCGACATTCTGGTCGCGAATGCCGGGGTCAACCGCGACAATCTTTTCGTGCAGTTGCGCGATGAGGATTGGGACCGAGTGATCGCAGTCAACCTTACCGCCACATTCCGCCTCGCCCGCGCCGCCGTATCGCGCATGATGCGCCGCCGGTGGGGTCGCGTCATTGCCATTACATCGGTGGTCGGATTTACCGGCAATCCGGGACAGGGAAACTACACGGCTTCCAAGGCGGGAATTGTCGGGATGATGAAATCAGTGGCCGCCGAATACGCCAAGCGCAATATTACCGCCAATTGTATTGCGCCGGGTCTGATTGCATCAGCCATGACAGAAAAGCTGAACGACAAACAGCGCGAGGCGATCTTTGCGCGCATCCCGGCAGCCAAGCTCGGAACTCCGGAAGACGTTGCTGCCGCTGCCGTGTTTCTGGCTTCGAATGAGGCCGCTTACGTGAATGGCCAGACCATCCACGTCAATGGTGGGATGGCTATGATATAAGCCCGAAACGGCCGCGTCGGATTTTACGACGGATCATGCCGATGAGTGGTCTAAAAGCAGCCTTCCCGGGGCTTGCTCGCCTAGCCTTCACGCGCTAGTCAACGCATTTGAAGTATGGTAACCGAACTTTGGTCCGGGTTGGGGCGGCTAGTCGCGGAAGTCACAAGCGTACTCCGCAATTGGGGTTGTCTCATCACCAAGCACGACGAGGCCATACTGCGATGGTTGCGATCTGACTTCGGACCGCAGCCCAATCTAAAAAGCACGAGGTTGGAACGATGAGTGACATTGGCGAGCGGGTGAAGAAGATCGTCGTGGAGCACCTGGGCGTAGAGCCCGAAAAGGTGACCGATCAAGCGAGTTTTATCGACGATCTTGGCGCCGACAGCCTCGACACCGTTGAGCTCGTGATGGCCTTCGAAGAGGAATTCGGCTGCGAGATTCCGGATGATGCCGCCGAGACCATTTTGACCGTGGGCGACGCAGTCAAGTTCCTCGAAAAGAACGCCAAAAGCTGAGCACGCGCGTCACGCCGCTGCTCAGTCGCTTCGCTCGTCATCGGCTTTGGCTGTGCGCAATGCAGCGGCGCAACTGATTTCGCTCGGAGCCCTTTATGAGACGTGTTGTCGTCACAGGATTGGGAATGCTTACGCCGCTCGGTTGTGGCGTTGAACCGACCTGGGCACGTTTGCTCAAGGGCGAGAGCAGCGCCAAGAAGATCGACAGTTTTGATGTTTCAGATATCGCTTCCAAGATTGCTTGTGAAGTTCCTCGAGGCGATGGTTCAAACGCGACCTACAATCCTGACCAGTGGATGGAGCCGAAGGAACAGCGCAAGGTCGACGAATTCATCGTCTTCGCCATGTGTGCCGCTCGCCAGGCGCTCGACGACGCCGGTTGGCATCCGAAGACCTATGATGAGCAAACTACTACTGGAGTGGTGATCGGTTCCGGTATTGGGGGGATAGAAGGGATTGCCGAGACGGCCGTTGCCCTGCATGAGAGGGGCCCACGTCGAGTATCACCATTCTTTATTCCGGGCCGCATCATCAATTTGGCTTCGGGCTTTGTATCGATCGCTTTCGGTCTCAAAGGGCCGAACCATGCTGTGGTCACCGCCTGTTCGACCGGAGCGCACGCGATCGGTGACGCCGGTCGATTGGTGGCGTTGGGCGACGCTGACGTCATGGTAGCCGGTGGGGCAGAGTCCCCTGTGAACCGAATATCGTTGGCAGGGTTTTCGGCGTTGCGAGCGCTCTCAACAAACTTCAATGATGATCCGCCCCGAGCTTCGCGCCCGTACGACAAGGACCGCGACGGCTTCGTGATGGGAGAGGGCGCCGGGGTTGTTGTCTTGGAGGCGCTTGACCACGCGAAGGCGCGCGGTGCCAAAATCTACGCTGAACTCATAGGCTATGGGCTATCAGGCGATGCCTATCACATTACGGCTCCGGCTCCGGACGGGGATGGCGCATTGCGTTGCATGAATGCAGCTATCCGTCGGGCAGGTATTTCGAGCGGCGATATCGACTACATCAACGCGCACGGCACTTCGACGCCGCTCGGGGATGAGATTGAACTCGGTGCAGTACAGAAACTGGTTGGCAATGCGGCAGGGCGTGTGTCGATGTCGTCCACAAAGTCCTGCATTGGCCATCTGTTGGGGGCGGCTGGTGCAGTAGAGGCTATATTTTCAATCCTCGCGATTCGCGATCAGGTTGCGCCGCCCACGATCAATCTCGATAATCCCTCGGTTGATACGCCAATCGACCTAGTTGCCCATCAGGCACGCAAACGTGATGTTGACACCGCATTGTCGAATTCATTCGGATTCGGGGGTACAAACGCGTCACTTATTTTCCGCCGCTACGCTGCCTAAAACCTTCCATCGGCGGACGTCCCAAGCTTTCGCCATAATTTCTTCTAACGTGCGCGACGCCGGTGACTTTCTCCGCCACGGCGGTGAATGTTGCGATAAGAGAACGTTAGTATTGATTCGGGAGCGCGCCACGTGAATTCGGATCGACCTGCGAATGGCGGCTCTTCGTCCGCGAAACCGCCTTTGGCGCGCAGTCCGCGAGCCGCCCTCGAGCCAGAAAGAGTGCCGCTGCCGAGCCGCCGTTCGCGGCGAGCGCGCCATCCAGTGGTGATAGTCGGGAATGCGATTTTTACACTCCTCATTGTCTTATCGATCGCGGCTGCCGCAGTACTGTTTATTGGAAAACATAGGTTCGAAGCACCGGGCCCTCTCGCTGAAGACAAGATGGTGAATATCCCGCGGGGCCTGGGGATTAAGGATATTGCCGACCTATTGCAGCGCGAAGGTGTGATTGATCAACCGTACATCTTTATGGGCGCTGTCATTGCGCTTAAAGCGCGTGGCGAGCTCAAGTATGGAGAGTATCAGTTCGCGAAGAATTCCAGCGTCGCGGATGTCGTGGATACGGTCACCGAAGGCAAGGTCATACAGCATGCCGTGACTGTGCCGGAGGGGCTAACATCCGAACAGATCGTTGCGCGTCTCTTGGAGAACGACGGATTGGCGGGCCAGATAAAAGAAATTCCGCACGAAGGCACGCTTCTTCCCGAGACGTACAAGTTCACCAGAGGCATGACGCGCGAGCAGATCATTCAGCGCATGCAGCAGGCTCATCGGCGCGTTTTGCAGGAGGTGTGGGAACGCCGGATGCAGGATTTACCTGTCAAGACGCCAGAGCAACTCGTCACGCTTGCATCGATCGTCGAGAAGGAAACAGGCAGACCTGACGAACGCACCCGGGTTGCGGCGGTCTTTGTGAACCGGCTGAAGAAACGAATGCGGCTTCAGTCGGATCCAACCATCATCTACGGGCTGACCGGCGGAAAGGGGTCACTCGGACGTCCGCTCGTCAAAAGCGAGATCGAGCAGCCGACACCTTACAATACCTATGTGGTCGATGGATTGCCGCCCGGGCCGATTGCAAATCCGGGCCGTGCTTCACTTGAAGCGGCGGCCAATCCTGCCCGCACCAAGGAGCTCTATTTCGTTGCAGACGGCAACGGCGGCCACGTCTTTTCGGAAAATTATGCGGAGCACCAGAAAAATGTGGCGCGCCTGCGTGGCATTGAACACGGCACGATCAGTCCCCCCGCGCCGGGATCACAGGGCGGAACCAAGCAGTAGGCTTGTGGCGATTACCTCTCACGGCTAAGGTCGCGCCGCTTTCGAGCAGGCAATAACACTACACCGGGTCCAGCCCCATGGCTCTGTCGAGCATGACGGGATTTGCTCGCGGCCAAGGCACCGCTGGCTCCTACGCGTGGAATTGGGAAATCAAATCGGTCAATGCGAAAGGCCTCGATCTGCGCTTCCGTCTGCCGCCAGGATGGGACGCCGTCGAGGTGCCGGCGCGTGCACGCGCCGCTGAAAAACTGTCGCGCGGGACCATCTATGCCAATCTTACTGTCGATCGCAAAGGCGTCCTGCCGACTGCCAAGATCAATGAACCTGTGCTGAGTGCAATTCTTTCAACGCTCAAAAGCCTTTCCGGGAAAGTTGAGGCTGCTCCAGCAAGTCTGGACGGGATTCTATCACTCAGAGGGGTGATAGAAATTGCCGAGGAAGATGAGCGCGAGGAAGACCACCGTGCGGCAGAGGCGGCGATCATTGTCGCATTTGAAAAAGCGCTCGCGGCGATGATCGACATGCGTCGCGCCGAAGGTGCAACTCTTGGCCAGCTCTTGACTACGCGGCTTGATGAAATCGCCAAATTAGCCGGTCGCGCGGAAAACGCACCTGGGCGCAAGCCGGAAGCCATCAGGTCCCGGTTGGCTGAGCAGGTCGCGGTCCTGTTGTCGGCTTCGGAGCGGTTTGATTCCGACCGCCTGCACCAGGAGGCCATTTTGCTTGCGGCAAAAGCAGACCTCCGCGAGGAACTCGACAGGCTTTCTTCTCATGTCGAGCAGGCGAAAAGGCTTCTCGTCGTCGGCGGCGCGATCGGCCGCAAACTCGATTTTCTCGCGCAGGAGCTTCATCGCGAATCGAATACATTGACCGCGAAAGCTAATGATGTGGAGTTGACCAATATAGGTCTCGAGCTCAAAAGCGTTGTCGAGCAATTCCGCGAACAGGTACAAAACTTGGAGTGACTCTACGTGGGGCATCAGCAGCACCAGGATCTTGCTGTCGCCAGGCGCGGGCTCATGCTTGTGCTGTCGTCGCCCTCAGGCGCGGGCAAGACTACTTTGTCCCGCAAATTGCTCGATAAAGACGACAATGTCGCGTTATCAGTGTCGGTCACGACGCGCAAAATGCGTCCAGGCGAAAAGGGTGGCCGCGACTACCTGTTTATCGACCGAAAGAAGTTCGATGTCATGGTCGACAATGACGAATTGCTGGAATGGGCCGAGGTCTTTGACAATTACTACGGCACGCCGAAAAAGCCGGTAATGGATGCGCTCACGGTAGGCCGTGATGTGCTCTTCGATATCGACTGGCAAGGGACGCAACAGCTCCGCGAAAGGGCTCGAGCAGATCTTGTCAGCGTGTTTGTTTTGCCGCCGTCCATTCCGGAGCTCGAACGGCGACTGCGCGCGCGCGCACAGGACGACTATGAGACGATTCACCGCCGCATGGCTAAAGCTGCCGACGAAATGAGCCACTGGGCAGAGTACGACTATGTTGTGATCAACCGCGACCTAGATCAGACCTTTGCCGACGTTGCGGCAATTCTCGCCGCCGAACGGGTTAAGCGTGAACGCCAATCCGGTCTTTCTGATTTTGTGCGTGGCCTTCAGGCCAAGCTCTAGGTGGTGAGGACGACGCGTCCGACGATCCGACCTGCGCGCAGATCATCGAGGGCTTGTGACGCGTAACCAAGTTGGCGCTCCGTGATCGGGGGTGGGGGTATCCGCGTGGCGCGCACCAGGTCGATCAGTTCGCGCGCTTCGGCCAACGTTCCCGTTGCGGTGCCTTCGATTGTCATGGCTTTGAGGGCAAACATGGCGACTGCGGTTGAGTAGGCGCCCCCAATCAGCCCGGTCACGACGACCTTCCCACCCTTGGCGAGCACGCTGGTGGCAAAATGCAAGGAGCTCTCCGAGCCTGCAAAATCGCAGGCTGCGTATACTCCTCCGCTAGCTTTCAGAAGCGCCTTTCGCGCCGTCGGATCAGACGGGTCGAATGCTGCGGAAGCTCCGGCGGCGAGGGCGGCCTCGCGTTTCTTGGCATCGACATCCGCAACTAACGGTGCGACGCCGTACATAGCGCGAGTTAGCGCGAGGCCCATCAAACCCACACCACCAAGGCCTACGAGCAGCGGCGGCGCGCGCGTTACCCGGTCGGCAAGACGTCTAAGAGCCGCATAAGCGGTGAGCCCCGAGCACATCAATGCGCCGGCGAAACCCGGTGGCAACGGCTCGTAGTCAATCAAATAACGCTCGTGCGGTATCAGCACGTGACTGGCGAAGCCGCCGTCCACGGTGATCCCGAGATGACGCGGTGCGGAGCAAATATTCTCGTCACCGACTTTGCACGCGACGCATTGCCCGCAGCCAATCCAAGGGTAGACAGCGACCTTGGCTCCTGGTTTTAGCGCCGCGTGGGGACCGACACTGTCGACCACGCCGGCAATCTCATGTCCCAATGTAAAGGGCAGGGTGCGGCCGGCACGAACATCAAGTTTCTTGTCGCCGCCGAGTTGGAAATAGCCGTCTTGCATATGCAGATCGGAATGGCAGACACCGCATCTTTCAATACGGACGAGCACTTCAGATCCCTGCGGTCGCGGTAGATCGACGATAGTTTCGCACAGCGGCGCGCCGTAGGCGGTCAATGATTGACGGTGGAGTTGCATTATAGCGAACGTATCACGTGCCGGTCTTCGATTGCTCGGCGAAAATTCGCGCGAGTACCACGAAACCCTCGACTGGAATTTCCTCCGCTCGCGCCGTTGGCTTGATGTTCGCTTCGGCGAGCAATGCGCCCGCATCGACGCCCAGTGTTTTGAGGCTTTGCCGTAGCATTTTACGTCTTTGTCCGAAGGCGGCCTCAGTAATGCGTTGCAGGGCTTTCGCGTCGCACACGGGTGGTTCCTGGCGTGGCGTTAGGCGCACAATAGAAGACGTCACCTTGGGTGATGGTACAAATGCTGATCGGGCCACATCGAACAGAATTTTTGCATCCGTTCGCCAGCCGGCTAACACCGACAGGCGGCCATAACTTTTCCGATCAGGCGCAGCGACGATACGTTCAGCGACCTCGCGCTGAAACATCAACAACATTGAGTCGTACCAGGGCGGCCAAGGTTCGATAGTGAGCCATCGCACGAGCAAGGCGGTTGCGATGTTATATGGAAGATTGGCGACTACACGGGCGCGCTCAGGTCCGAGCTGGTCACGGGGATCCATGTTTAAGGCATCGCCAGCGACGATCTCGAGGCGTCCAGGATAGTGCTCAGCAATTTCTTCAAGTGCGGTTATTGCACGTTCGTCGCGCTCGATGGCGATTACACGGCGTGCGCCGAGTGCAAGAAGTGCACGCGTAAGCCCACCCGGCCCCGGTCCGATCTCCACCACCGTGATATTTTCAAGCGGTTCAGCCGCTCGTGCGATTCGCGTGGCCAGATTGAGGTCGAAGAGGAAATTTTGGCCGAGAGATTTTTTCGGCTTGAGATTATGGCGGCGGATGACCTCGCGCAGAGGCGGCAGGTCATCAATCTGAGCCATCTGAGACCACGACTATTTCGCTGGTACAAGGGCGGGCGCGGTTGCCGAGAGGCGCGCAGCGAGCGTCAGCGCCGCTAGCAGACTAGAAGGATTTGCGGTACCTTTACCAGCAATATCAAAGGCGGTGCCGTGGTCGGGCGAGGTTCGAACAAAAGGCAGCCCAAGGGTGACATTGACCGCGTGATCGAAAGCCAGCGTCTTTATCGGGATCAGCGCCTGGTCGTGATACATGCAAAGCGCAACATCATAGGTCGCGCGTGCACTCTCGTGGAAAAGCGTGTCCGCCGGCAATGGTCCAATCGCGTCGATGCCCTCGGCCTGCAATCGCTTCACCGCCGGCGCCACGATTTTTCCGTCCTCTTCGCCGAGCGCCCCTTGTTCGCCCGCATGTGGGTTGAGACCGGCTACAACAATGCGCGGCCGCGAAATGCCGAAACGCGCCGCAAGGTCCCGTGCAACAATGCGTGCAGTCTCTGCTACAAGTTCTGACGTCAGTTTGTTTACGACGTCCCTGAACGGCAAGTGGATGGTTACGGGCACGACCGCGAGTTCAGGCGACCAAAGCATCATGATCGGGGTAGCAGCTTTGCCCGTTGATTCTTTCGTGAGCTTGGCCAAGAATTCGGTATGGCCAGGTTCTGCGAAGCCAGATTGATAAAGTACGTTCTTGGCCACCGGATTGGTCACGATGGCAGCTGCTTGCCTCGCCAAAACGTCAGCAACCGCGCGCTGAATCGAAGCGATCGCTGCTGGTGCGCTCGACGCATCCGGCCGGCCAGGTGTGGCCGTGACCGGTGAATCCAAGGCCGAAATCGGTAGCGCGCGTCCGAAAATGTCGGTCGCTTGTGCGGGCGTCACCACGCTTACTGCGACGTTCAGTCCAAGTAAGTGAGCGCGGTGTTTAATGAATTCGGGATCCGCGATGAGGTAGAAAGGCGGCAATCGAAGCTCAACCCGCCGGTTCCATAACTGGATTGTCAAATCTGGTCCTATGCCAGCCGGCTCACCTAGCGTTAAAGCGAGCGGTAAGGCGGTCGAATCGCTCATTTGTTATTCTTGTATTCAATCATCGCCGACTTGCGGATCTCATCCAGATACTTTTTTGATTCAGATTCGAAGCGTTTAACGAAGAGTTGCTCGCGCATCTCGCGCTTCTGCGGCGATTCCGTAGCGCTTTCCTTCTTGTTGCAAACCGCAAACATTTGAAGGCCCTGCGCCGTAACTTCGGGCGGGGTGAGACGGCCAACCTGAATGTTTCCGAGCAAATCCCTTAACTGCGGATTCAAATCGGCAGAATTCTTGGTAATAGGATCGCGCACCGCCACGTCGCGCAATCCACGCGCCATTGCGAGACCCTCGGTGCAAGAAACGAAACGGGATCGCAAGCTCTCCGCTTCGCTACGTTTGGCGGAAATAACCGATTCGCCAGAGCCTCGAGCCACGACAACCATCACCGGGTACAGCGTGTAGATATAGCCCACAGCAGGAGTGTCGCCTTCGTTTTTATCCTTCAGGGCCTTGGCGATGTCGCTGTCTCCGATCTGAAGCGAAGCGTTATACTTGCCCCGAATTAGTTGTTGCCATGTAATTTCGGCACGGATGCGCGCCTTTACGGTATTTGGAGAGACACCGGCGCGCTCCAGGACCTCAGTAAATTGCGCGGTCGTGATGTGCTGCCGCGTGGCCATGTTCTCGAATGCGCCATTGACATCTGAATCGCCAACTTCCAGGCCGTAGACCTTCGCGCGGGCAATTTTCAACCGATCATCGATCAGATCGTTGATGACCTGCTGGCGGTTGGGGGCTTTCTGGGAGATAGTGTCCAGCTTCAGTCGCTGTTGGATATCGTACTCTGTTATCGGTGAGCCGTTAGCAATGACGACAACCTGGGCATGCACATGAACGGGCGCACCGAAAGCCAGGGCGACGATGGCGACTGCCAGCAACGTTCGATACCGTAAAATCATATTGCGCATTTCAGTTTCCGAGGAGCGCGTCGTTAGTTTGACGCCGGTCGGCCAACACCCTGGCTCACCGACGTGCCGCCCAGCGTGCGCAGACTCAGCTGCAGCATGACCGTATGGTTAGCCTGAACATTTCCGCTGTAGGTGTAATTTGTAACGTAGTTCAGGCCCAAGATCACGCAATCGTCGACATAGCCAAGCCCAACTCTTGTCTGGTCGAATTTTCCAGCATTGATGTCGTAGCGTGCTGCACCCAACATAACCCAATTCGCATCGAGTTTGATCTGACCGGTCCCAAGGATGCCCTGCTGTCGCTCAAGGATGCCAAGGGCTGGCTGAGCGGCATAGTCGCCGTAAAGCACGCTACCGCTCCAACGATCGAAGTTGGCGCGAGCCTCGATTTCAATTCGCTGCGGAGTAAAGGTGTCATTGTCAAAGCGGAACCGCGAGGTGAACATGTAAATGTTGTTTGGCTGATACGACAATCGCGCGACGTAATCGGACCTGGTCGTGTCCAGACCGCTGTCGAGGCCGGTATTGGTCGTCCCGCCGAGTGCAAAGGAATTTTGGCCAAACATGTTGTACGATTGGCCAAATAGCGCGTTAACAGATCCGGCCTGGTTGAACTGTGCAGTATATTGCACGCCATAGTTGGCGCGGCTGCCACCTTCTACGCGATCCCAGCCTGAATATTTATCGACACGGAACAGGTTGCTATCGTCAAAAACCAAACTTTGCGCATCTTCGGTCGGCCAGCGTCCGATTTGTTGTTCGTTCGGTCGGACGATTACCTGAGCTACCGGTTCTACGGTCTGTGTCCCCCACGACTGCACATTGATAAATGGATATCGATACTCAAGGCCTATCGTCGGCATAGCGCGCACCAAATCTGTATCGCCGGGTGCGATAAAATTGGAAACGCCGGGCTCATTGCTGATTTGCATGGCACCGGCATCAACGCGTACCGAAGCAAACGGCGTGAACACTTGGCCGAACTGATCAGTGATGCTGCGACGCCAGGTTGATTCCGCAGAGAAGCGGCTGTAGGTGCCTGGTACGCCGCGCAGTAGGCAGCTGGCCGTTGTCTTAATCGCCGGATTGGCTGTTTGCGTGCACGTGCCGTTGTTAAGAGCGCTCTGTGTAATCGGATCAAAGTCTGCATCGTTACGCGTTAGGCTGGTGAAGTTGATTTTATAACCAAGCTCGCCGCCGAGGATTGGCCGATCGAAGACGTAATTATAATCGAGCACCGGGTGAATGATGGGGATTTGCGTTTGCGTGTCGGCCTGTGAAAATCCGAGGTAGTAAATAGTCCGCGCGTCGAAATAGCTGCGGTTGCCTCTGCCGGTCAAAAATAGTTGCGACACGGCCGCGTCATTAAGGCCCGTAGCATTCAGAACGGGTTCAGTTGGGTTGGCGAAGTAGCGGGAGAGGCGCGGGTTGTAGTCCTGCAGGAATGTACGGTCAGAGAGCAAGGCCGCGTCCCAGCCCCATACCCATTTTTCGTTAAGCGCAAACAAGCCCGTGCTTTCCAGGCTGCCGCGCCAGGTACGGAAGCCCGGATTTGTCGAGGTGTCACCGGGGGCCGGTGTGAATTTCGACGTGGCGAAGTAATCCTTATCGAGTTGGTAAATGCCGGCCGCTCTGATCGAATAGGAGCCATTGATCAACCGCTGACGGAATTCACCCTGCAGCAGCGGTCCCTGCTTGGTCGTGATCATCGGCGCAAAGGTCGCATCATAATCGGGGGCCAGCGCCCAATAATAGGGAATCTCGGCTGCCACGCCGTACACCGAGCTTGTCGAAAGCGTCGGCATAAGAAATCCGGTCTTGCGCTTAACGGTCGGATCGGGCGCAGAAAAATACGGCATGTACAGCAGCGGTTGACCGAAGAATTCGAGGCGGGCGTCCTCGAAGTAGATCATCTTCTCGCCTTGGTCGTGAATGATGCGTGCAGCCTTCACCTGCCAGAGCGGCGGCTTTTTCGGATCGTCTTTGCACGGTGCGCAAGCCGTGTAGACGCCATTATGGAAGACTGTGTAGTTGCCGCTGGAACGTTCGGCGCGCGTGGCCGCCATTCGGGTTTGATCGGGGGCATCGAGACGCAGTGAGTCAACAAAACCGTCGCGATAGTCATCCGAGAGGTCGATGACCTCGCCATACGTGACCTTGCCGTCCTGCTCAGTCAGCCGGACATTTCCTTCAGCATGCAGACGTTTGGTCTTCTGATCGTAGACGACCCGATTGGCCTCAAGGGTTGAGTCGCCGTAATAGATCTGGACGTTGCCAACTGCGGCAACCCGATTGTTGGCGTAGTCGTAATTGATCTCGTTCGCCTGAACGAGCATCTGTTTTTGACCGGACTTCTCGCGCTCCAGGGCAACCTTGGACTTCTTGGGCGGTGGCGGACGTTTCGGGAATTGCAATTGCAATTCCTGCGCTGGCGTGGAGACAGGCGCAAGCAACGCGCCGCAGGCCAGCAGTCCGAGGACTGTGGCAACTGTGGCGACGACACGGCGATACGGCCGTGGCGCTGATGGGCGAGTGCTAAGCAGCCCCGCCATCACCCATCCTCCTGGTACAGCAACGCAATAAACCCCGTTACGCCCCCGGCAAGCACAGGTAGCCAAGCCGCTGCCACTGGGTGCATCAGCTCGGCCTTGCTCATATCCTCAGTCACTTTCGATAGAACATAAAGCAGAAACCCTGCTGCGACGCCACTTAAAACCATCTTTTGGACACCGCCAAAGCGGAAGAACCGTAGACTTACAGCAGCGGCAAGCAGAACCATTGCTGCCAACAAGAACGGGCGCGCCAGAAGCTTTTGAAACTGCAATCTATAGCCTGCCGCAACTAAACCTGCGTGTTCTGCTATCTTGATATACTGGGGAAGTTCCCAGAAGGGGACGGTTTCTGGTGTAGCAAAGCTTTCGCGTACTTGCTCGGGGGTCAGGCTGGTCTTGAGGCGGAATTCCGATTGCTTCACCGGCAACACGGCCAGCACGTAAATCCGAGCATCGCGCAGGACCCATTCGCCAGGCTCCAATACAGCCGCCCGGGCTTCAATACGCTGCTTGAAGCGGCCTTCAGGGTCGAAGGTGAAGACGGACACGCCGTTGAGATTGATTCCCTGGTCCCGGCTACTGACCGCGTTGATGATCGCCTGGCCTTCGTCGGTCCGCTGACCGATCCAAAAGGTCCCACCGCTTCGACTTAGCGCCGATGAGGTATGACCAAACAGCTCGGCCTCAAATCGCTTCGAGCGCTCCTGGAGAATCGCCGAGACCGGATTGTAGATGGCGGTGGCCGTCAATCCGAGCACGAACGCCACCAACAACGCCGGCGCGACGAATTGCCAGGCAGATATGCCGGCCGAACGGGCTACGACCAGTTCAAGGCGCCGCGACAGGTTGAGGTAGCACGACATCGCGCCGATCAGGATGCAGAACGGCAAGATGCGCTCGACGACCTGCGGTACGCGATAGAAAGACGTTTTTGCGACCAGTACCGCAGACACGTTGGGTATGTCACCGGCGCGACGCATCATCTCGATGTAGTCGACTAGTGTAACCAGCGCGAAGATTCCCGCGAATACCAACAGCACCGCGGTCAGAAATCGCAGTCCGAAATA
>Ga0126382_10000171_pt1 | contig 24190 bp, 20 predicted proteins | sample PanSoiMetPlot_30_FD_92548 | JGI IMG/M metagenome (GOLD analysis project Ga0126382, IMG submission 92548) | Tropical forest soil microbial communities from Panama - MetaG Plot_30 | ecosystem: Environmental > Terrestrial > Soil > Tropical forest > Bulk soil | place: Panama | collected 2016-02-17
ACCTCGCGGTCCAGCTCAGACAAAAAATGGGTTGTCATTTTCATTATCTGTCTCCTTCTCTTAAGGTCCCACGTGTTACGAACTTATTCGTTCTGAACCTCAGCAGTGAACCACCGTCTCCATGCTTCTGCAAACGACGAAACGAGAGTCTGCGTTCCTACGGCTTGAGGTCAAGCGAAGCTTTCCCGCTCTTTCCATCGAAAGGCACCGATGCATGTTCGTGAGTCACCATCCATCTCCCGTCAACTTTGCGAAAGCAGACCGTGACTCGAATCCAAGCGCCATCATTTCCTTTGCCGCCCTTCATCTTTCCGCTTATTCGATTGAGGCAATGACAAAACGCAACCTCATCCCCTGCGGTAACGGTCATCTCGCGTACCTCGTACCCAATCGGTCCTTCAATCGATTTGAACATCTGCTCCCACTTTCGGCGATACGCCTCAGCACCGACGTACTGAAGCGGAGGCGAGATGTCAAAAACCGTAACGTCCGGCGAGTAGTTTTTCATCATCCGATCCAGATCCCTCGCGCGCAGTGCGTCGACCCATTCTTCGGTGAGCCTCCGGATCATCCCTTCTTCATCAATCTTTCCTGTAGCAGTCTCCACTGTTGTTCTCCTTCCTTTAGGCTGTTTTTGTAGCCCTTACATCCCAAAAAGTTTTCCAGTGGGAACCATCGCCCGAGTATTCCCACTTCGACGACATATGCTTTCCGGACTCGCTGAAAACAATCGTGCAACGAACCTTCAGGGCCTTGTTTCCCATCGTAGAATCACCGATCAGAGTCCAGCCTGTGTCGGTCGCCTGGCTCTGCCAGACATTTGTTTTGCCATTACCGTAGAAGGTGTATCTCGGATAATTCTGGTTCGACTCATCAAAGCCGATGATTTCCACGCAAGCGATTTCAGTAGCGTCGAGCTTTCCGCCCAACCGGTGAACAAGGAAGAATCCTCCCGCCAGCCATTCATATGTCTCAACCGCGACGATCTTCGCGTCAGGACCGAACGGCCCGTCGTACTGTTGCCCTTCAAGTCTCCAATTTCCGACGAATGGATCCAGTCGTCGATACTCAGGTCGTGGAATCGTTGCGGCTGGTGAAACTTTTTTACTTTGCGCTACATTGCCTGTACTCACGATTGTCCTCCTTTCCGATCGGCACACATATGGAGCCGACCATGACCTCATTATTGATCTGTCCACCTCGAAGAATCGAAAACAGTCTCAAGGCTTGAGATCAAGCTGTGCTTTGCCACTCCCGGTGTCAAACGGCACCGAACTGTGCTCGTGCTTTATGAGCCATCTGCCTTCAATCCGCTGAAAGCAAACCGTCGCACGCCACCACATATCAATTTCCTGACCATCCTCTCTTATTCCGTTGACGTGATTAAGACTGTGACAAAACGCTACGTCATCTGCGGCGATGATGCTCAGATCGCGCAATTCATAGCTAATGTCCCCTCGGAATGATGAGAGCCATTCCTCGGACCGTTCTCTGCGTTCATTTGTGCCAACCTTCTGAAGCCCGCCGACGACATCGAAGGAAACAACATCAGGAGCACAATCAGACGTCACGCCTTCAACGCTGCGGGCTCGCACGGCTTTTTCTTGTGCGCCAATCAGCTGACGAATCTCGGTTTCGACTAGTCTCTTGCTTTTAGCCGTCAACGGCATGTTCTCCTCGCTGACTCCTACTTTTTACGGGTAGCGGCGGCCTTTTTGGCGGCTCGCGAGCGGGACGAGGCCGAACGTTTTGCTGCGGCGCTCCGCGCTTGTCGTGAAAGAGCAGACCTCGATGCCGCGCTATGACCTTCACGCTTCAGCGCGCGAGAAGTGGCTCGCGATCGCTTGGCCGATGGCTTCCTGCTGCCTGAGCTACGTCCTTTGCGAGTATCTCGCGCTGCCTGCGCTCGCGTTCGCTTTGAAGCGCTCTTTGAAGCCGGCAGCTTTACACCGGCCCGCCTGGCCTTTGACAGCCCGATCGCAATGGCCTGCTTGGTGGATCGAGCGCCGTGTTTACCCTCACGAACATGCTCAATTTCCTCGTGGACAAATTCACCGGCTTGCGTGCTCGGCGATTTGCCTTCTCGCTTGTCCTCCTCTGCGCGTTCTAACGTTTCCTTTTCCGGCATGATTTCTCCTTTATGTCTCGCTAACGGTAAAGGGTTTCGGTTGAGCTGATCGTCGAGCAATGATTTCGATGGTCAACGTCAGATTCGTTCGCTCTTGATTATCAGCGCCCGCTAGCCTTCACCTTCGTACCGTAGCTGAAGTTTGCATACCACTCACCGCGTCCCTGCGGGGTGAGATCCAGGACATTGTAGACTGCGCAAAGCAGATCGATTCCGCGCTCCTTGATATCGTGCGACATCGAGGGATGCGCGGTATAAAAGTGACGAACCCTTCCGTCTTTATCCTTAGTGAAAACCGATACAGTCGAATCCTGATTGCCCTCACGGTCTTCGCTGTTTAAGTCGTATTTGAAGGTATTCTCTCCGCAGCTAAGCAGGCGCAATCGATTCCACTCTCTGCTCCTGGCATGCGCTCGCAGCTCCGTCGGGCCGGCAGCAGCGACGATGGCAACGTCCACCATTTGGGCGAGGTGATGAGCCACGCCATTCCAGCCGTCGATGAACATTGTGCACATCGGGCAGGGCTTTTCTTGCTTTTTTCCGAACATGAAATGGTAGACAACGAGGGACCGTTCGGGAGAGCTGAACAGTTCACTTATGCGAACCTTTCGAATCGGAGTGTCGCCCGCGTCGAGGCTCGCCGGACCTTCTTCGAATACATAGTCTTCGATGATTGGTCCGTTTGGAAGCTGGCGGCGCATCGATGCAACGTTTTCTCGCTGTCGCATCAACTCGATCTCAGCGAGGCGAAGCTGCTCTCTTTTTGAAAGATACTCAGCTGACTCATCCTTCAGATTTGTCTGTTTCATTTTTTCCATCCTCGTTCTTCTGGTGTCCCAGTTAGTTTCGCGTTACATCGCCCGAGGCAAACAGCTCCCACGCTGCAATGCAGCAGTTGAGCGATATTTTGACTGTTCGCATTTGATTCAACGTGTGTTCTTTTTTACTTACCCCACACATTGCGTGCTCGGATTAGTTTTGTGTTAAGGCGTATTTACAGCATTTTCTAGGTAAACGATGATGTTTCCAAGTGGGTAAGACACAACTGCTGTTCCACAAGTCTCAGCTGATCGGCGTTACGAAGCCAGGCTCAAAGACTTGAGGTCTTAGACCGGTGGGTGTTCGTGCTGCTTAGAGAGAATTTCAGATTTCAAGCCGTTGCATCCATCCAGGCCCTTGCTGCTTCCATTGAATCAACAAAACGGATCAGCGGATGTTTTGCATGCTCGTAGGCGAGCTCCGCAAATCGTTCGCCGTACGAGGTGGGATTTGGAAGTACAATCGCCAGGCGAATTTGATAGTTCACAAACTTCTGGAAAAGCTCGCCAGCCAATCTGGTTTTAAGGTCGAAGAATTCCTTAGATATATCTGCTTCGGTCAAAATGAGTCCGCCCGCTCCGAAGCATTTGGCGATCGCATCTGATATATCTTCAAGCGATTGAATAGCAATTCCGGATTCAGAAGCAACAATAATACGGCCTCTATTACTCATGACAAAACCGAATGAGCTGCAGCCGGCCGTCCAACCAGCCATTCCATTGCCTCTTGAGCTATATTAGCTGGTACTTCGTGTTTGCCTTCGAATTCGCGAAACGTAACGGAATAACCGCGTTGTGTTAGCCCCTTAGCGATTCGTCGCCCGCAACGATCTATCGGAAGAATTGGGTCTTCCGTTCCATGGGTGATAAAGAATTCCGGGTTACCATTCGTCGATCCATCAATTATGAATCCCGGCGAAAACGCGATAACGCGATTAAAGATGTCACCGTTAATCAAGCCAAGCGAGACTGCATAAGTCGCACCATCGGAAAACCCGCCGATGGCAGTCCGGAGAGGATCGACTACCACCGAATCAAATACGCGCTCGAGAGCGCGATTTATGAACGTCACATCCGGCCCGAAACTTCCATGTACCGCATCCCAACTGTGATCGCGTGAGTATGGCGCAAGCACTGCGACGCCAGCTTCGTCAGCCGCCGATGCAACCCGCCCGAGCATCCATTCGGCACTCTGGCCCGCGCCATGTAGCATTACAACCAACGGCAGCGGCGCACTTGAGAGTTTTGCCGGCAATTTAATAATCGCGTCGCGAGGGGTGCCCAGTCCGAGTGGCTGTTCTCCGTTGAGAGAGGTTACAACATTAGAACGCGGACGAGCGGTGAACCTTCCGTCGTTTCCATCTCGGCCGGCCGGATTAGAGCGGCATGAACCCAGAGCAGATGAGATCAGTGCGCCGCCCGTTAGAAGACTGAACTGTCGTCGAGTTATCACTATCGACCTGCAAGTTCAAACAAAACAGTTAGGGCCTCACTTGTTCCCGATACAGTAAAGGTGCTTTGCTCCACGGATAAAAAGCCTTCCGCTGCAAATCGCTATCGAAGCGAATACCGGTTCACCTAGTGAATTTGTCCTGATAACTTCATACTTGGGACCGGCTCTTATGACAAATGTGTCGCCGTCCTCGCTTGTTATCAAAATTTTATCATCGAAAGCGACCGGGGAAGACGTGAAGGTTGCAGGCACAGGAGCCCGACCGCCCTCGTACTTGACCTCACCGGTCCTGGCGTCAAGACACGTGAGAATGCCTCCATCGGTCATCAGATAAAGATAATCGCCATACAAGATCGGAGATGGAACATACGCGGTGCCCTTGTTGTATTTCCACGCGACGTATGGACTGCCCTTGATGTCGCCGGAACCCCCGAGTCGTATCGCTATTGCGAGCTTTGGTTGTCCTGAAGATCCTCCCGATACGAAGACCGTGCCGTGACCGGTTACTGCACTCGGTATCGCATGTGAAATCACTCCGTCAGCGTGCCATAGCTCCTTACCTGTAGCCGGATCATATGAGACCGTGCTTTCGGCGCCGCTTGTAATCAGTTCAACTCGCTTCGGGGTCCGAGCGAGCACTGGTGTTGCCCAGGTCTTACGTTGTGTTCTAGGTACGCGCCACACTTCCTTACCGCTAATCTTATCTAAAGCGACAATAAATGACCCGGGCCCACCGTCTTCCTGATCGCATTGAAGGATCAGCAAGTTTTCGTAGAGCACCGGCGACATACCGTTCCCCATTCCCATCTTTGCGAATTTGCCGAGGGAGGTCTTCCAGACAAGCTTGCCGTCAAAGTCGTAACAGTAAACTCCTTCGGCATCGAAGAATGTCCAAACATACGTTCCATCGGTAACCGGCGTAGCCGATGCGAAAGTGTTTTTTCGATGCCGATCATCATAAACCGCTCCATCGTAAGCGACTTTCTCCCAGAGAATCCTGCCAGTGTCCCGATCCAGACAGAGGATCTTTATCGTGTAGCTGTGATCTCCGCCAACGCTGTCCGGATGAACGTAGACTTGTCCCCGGCGTGTGTGAGTAATCGCCTTCGCACCAGGCACCACCGGTCCCTCGATCGAAGTAGTCAGAAAAACCTTCCTGCCCCAAATTATGGGAGACGAGTGACCTCGACCGGGAATTGCGGTTTTCCATTGGACATTTTGAGTTTCGCTCCATTCGATGGGTAAGTTCTTTTCGTTAGAGATCCCACTCGCGCCGGGTCCTCTCCACTGTGGCCAGTTTTGGTCATCATCGATGAACGCAAACGACGGTAAGCCAGAAGCGGGAAGGAAACAGATCATCAAGATGAAGGTTAGGCCCCAGGTTAACGGGCTGAACAATCCTGCTCTGATTAGCAGCAAAGAAAGGCTTCGGATAGAGGTCATCTGGGATTCAGCAGTACGCACCGAAGTTCAACCAGCTTTGCCTGGCGATTCGTGATTTGTCATCGGTTTTGCCCACGCGGTTCTCCTGTTGATCTCGAGATAGATTTGTTGGCGTCGGTTCTCAAATTCGAGAACCGACGCCTGTTTTCGCAAAGACAATTTCCGCAAGCCGGGCGACGAAGGCGTCAAGACATTATGGCGCTGCCTTCTTAACGACCGTGATCTTGACTTCTGATGGATATTGTTTGGAGTGATGCACCGAGTTGTGTGCAGTTACGCCTTTGCTTTCATCGTAATTTCTTCCGCCGGTGTTCATGTTTCGATCGAAGCGTGGGAAGTTGCTGCTTGATACCTCGAGGCGAATCCGATGGCCGGCTTCGAAGAAGTTACTGGTGGTCATTGGTTGCAACGTTACCTTGTAAACCTTGCCGTTCTCCATCCACGCCTCAGGCTTGTCGTAGCCGTTTCGATACCGCAACCGTTGGATTGTTTCGTCCAGATTGTAGGCGCGCCCGTCGGGATAAACATCGATCAGCTTAACCGAAATATCAGTGTCCTTTGCATCTGACGAGACGTACAAGGTCACCTCTATCGGCCCACTGACTTCAATCCCTTCCTTTAGAGGCTCAGTGCTGTAGACCAGAATGTCAGGCCGGGTCTCCATCTTGCGCTGGTCAAAGGCGCCGCCCTGAACAGCGTTTCCGGTGCAACAAACGTTACCACCATAGGACGGAACGGGATTCATAGGATCGTAATCAAACTTGTCAGGGGTGTCCGAGGAAGGGGATGCGATGGCAAGAGTTCCATCGCCGTCAAGCGTATTCGCCTTCCCGCCGCTCGATAGATAAAAGCTCATCGGTTGTGCGCCTTGCGGTGGCCAGGTATCAGAACTCTGCCACTTGTTGATCCCCATTGTGAAGTAACGCACTTTGGGCATCTTCTCTAAGACGCCGTTCTTCTCGCCCTTCAAGAAGTAGTCAAACCAGGCATAGGTAAGCTCATCGTAATTGAGCCGCGCATCTCCCATACTGCGCTCGCCTACGACGGTATTTTCAGTTGCGCGTTTGTATGCACAGTGCAGCGTCGGCGCAATAACCGCGTACTGCTGGTTCGCGATATCAGGTTTTGCAGTCTTGCGCACGAAATTATATGCCGCGAGATTTGGCCCAACCGAAACGTCATACCACGACATGAACCAGAAGCCCGGAACGTTGATCTTCATGTTGTCGTGCCAAAGGCCTCCCTTGTACCACGCCGGATCGTTTGGCGTGCGCTTGATCATCGCGCCTCCGGTGTCTACTGGCATTTCGTCGGCAAATATTCCACGCGGCCCGTCAACTGCCTTCATAATGTCCATGACCGGAAGGTGCTGAAGCGCCTTGGACCAGTCAATGGGCGGCAATTGCTGCGCGAGATCGAATGCTTTTGACGCGCGAATCAAATCCTCCTGCGATGCGTTTGGTGGAAACGTTGGTCGCACCTGGTTTTGTTCCCCGTACAACCAGGCTATGAACAACATCTGCACGGCGCCGCCGCGGTACCAGTTCCCCTGTTCCCAGTAGCCGCCAACGCGTCCGACGCCGGCGCCGAATCCCTGCGGAATCATTGCCGCGAACGCCGGGTTACCCTGCGCGGCAACCGCCAGCTGCCATTCGGCGGTTGACGAGCATCCAATCGTACCTACTTTTCCGTTTGACCAGGGTTGCTTTGCCATCCAGGAGATCGCGTCGTCTCCATCGCTGAGCGGTGGCCCGAGAATGTCGTAATTGCCCTCGGAGAAGAAATGACCGCGTTCGTTCATTTCTACGAAGGCGTATCCCCGCTTCACTGCTTCCAGCTCGTTAGTGAGATCGCGAGGGACGCCGTTGCGAACATCCCAGTAATTGAAGTTGTAAGGCGTGCGAACGAAAATGATTGGATATTTCCTGGAAGTGTCCTTAGGACGATAGACATCGGTCGCCATCCGTTTTCCGTCGCGCATCGAAACCATCAGCTTGCGCTCGACGATAGCGATCGACTGCAATTCATTTTCGATCGCGTTTCTGCGCGCGATCATTTCAGGGCTTGCGGTGGCTCTACCCTGGGCACTGGCAGTATCTCGGAAAATGCTTTGGCCGGTTACGCCGAGAACGGCGATTACTATTATCAGAATCCAGAAAATCTTCCCTCGCATCGTTTCCGCCTCCATGTAGCGTAGACTTTCCAGTCTGCGCATTTCGATTTGTACTGTTGATTCTCACCTGCGCAGACTAGACGGTCTACGCTACATCAAACTGTTATGGTCGCCAAGGCGAAAGAATTCGCGAATCCGATCCAACAGGGCCACCTGGGTGTGTCCCATGCGAACACGCTTCGATTCCTCATTCAACTCTTCACGTATCGCGTCAAGTTCGACCCGACGGCGCGCCAACACGTGTGAGATGTTTTCCGCAATTTCGGGACGGCGACTAATGATGTCCTGGAATGCGCTCTTATCCAATCTGTAGCACACCATATCTGTGACGGCTGCGACCGTGGCGCTTCGAGGCTCGCCCATCATCATACCCATCTCGCCAAAGAATTCTCCTTCGCCTAGCGAGCCGACATTCTCTGTCTGCCCATTGACAGTTATGTGAATTTCGGCTGTGCCTTTGATAATGATGTAAAGCCAGTGCGCTTCGGCGCCCTGTTTGGTAAGCACTTCACCGCGTACAAATGGCGCAACTTTCAAGCGGCTTGCCAATGCGCGGAGCTCTTCCTCAGTGAGCCCGTGAAAAAGCTCAACAGCCTTCAAGGCCTCCACTCGCTTTGATATCTCCATGCTTAGCCTACGCTCGCGGCGCTTTTCGGTTTCCTCAGTCACGAAGATTGATCGCGCCGGAATTGACAGCGGTATGTCGGCACGCCGGAGAGCTGAATATATACGCGAACGGACGAGTGAGTCGGTGGGATCAGTTTGCGATAGATCAGTCAGCCAGTACCGCACGGCATAGGCGGCATAGCTTTCCTTGAAATCTATTACAAGACAATGCAGCGCCGGGTTCTCTGCGACTCTGGGGATAGGCTCGGCGTTTAGGGCAACTTCAACAGCCTGGATGACATCCGACGGCGCGTATCGGAAATCAACATTGAAGTAAACCCACCGACGGTGCTGTCGCGGTTCGCCGGTTCGCTGTCCCAGCAGAGTAACCCTTCCTTTCATGAGAACGCTGTTGGGGAAAACTATCGTGTCCCAGTCCCGAGTTTCGATGGATGTCTGGCGCCAACGTATTTCCTTGACGCGACCTTCCACTTGTTCTATACGAACCCAATCTCCAATGTTGATGGTGTGTTCCATCTGCAGGGCCATGCCGCCCATAATGTTCCCCAGCGTGTCGGCTAAAGAGAAACCGATAACGGCGGTGATTACCGCTGACGTCGCGACAATACCTGTCAAATCAAAGCCGCTGCGCGAAAGCAGAATGAATGCGATGACCAGGTACGCAGTGGCCAGAAGTAAGTCACGAAGGATTCTAGGCGGCTTCAGACGGATGGAATTGAGGGCAACGTCGAAAAGAAAAATACTGGCAAGGTTGATTATTGCGATGCTTTCAACAAGGAGCGACGTCCACTTCAACGAACGGAATGCGATGTTTTCCTGCGCTGCCCCGAGAGATAGCATGAGCGCGAGGGATAACAGCCCAACGCCGGCCACCGCAAAAAGCACAATCGAGGTCCGAACTCGAGTCCGCTCCCCAGGTACGAAAAGATAAAGACTCAATGCCGCCAGGACGAAACCCAGCGCCACCCAATGAAAATCTCCGGCGAGGTATATCGCTGTACGCAGATTCTCCCAGAAGTTCATTTATCCTCGAAGAGCCTAGAAATCTTACCCCCCAACTCGAGGTGCGGTGGCGTGGGAATGCAGGATGCAGCCACCAACTTGCCGCTTTCTTAGGGATGACATATTGCCTGACTTGCCCTGGTAATTCACCGCTGTTCTATCGCAGCATGAACTCCGACGCAAGCAAATTCTCGGGGCCAGCGAACTGAGCCGGCTATCTCCACAGAGTCAGGTGCAGAATGGCAGTTGAGCAGATTAATGACCTTTTGGAAAGCGCCATTGAGTTTCGCGAAGGACTCTTTAGCAATCGCCATGAAGAAGCGTTCAGGCTGTTCAATGGTTTTACGGAAGGCTGCCCGGAACTTGTTGTCGACCTATACGCAAGAACGATCATAATTCATAACTATGCTGATAATCCGGAGGCCGGGATTTTGTTTGTGAGCGCGGCTCAACGGTTTTTAGTCGACCGCTTCGATTGGATTAATGCGGTCGTGGTGAAGACTCGTAATGGTCGCGATCCGAAGGTCCGTGCCGGACGGCTCGTTTATGGAACCGAAGCTGATCGCAAAATATGCGAGAATGGTATCTGGTACGCGATTGAACCGACGATAAATCGTGACGCCAGCTTTTACCTCGACACTCGCAATGTCCGCCATTGGGCAAAGCAACGGCTCAAAAATAAATCGGTCCTCAATACGTTCGCTTACACAGGCAGTCTTGGCGTGGCTGCAGCGGCGGGCCAGGCTTCGCGCGTGGTTCAGCTTGAATTGAATCGCAAGTTCCTGAATATCGCAAAAACGTCGTATACGTTGAACGGGTTTCAAATCAATAGAACGGATTTTCTGACTGGAGATTTCTGGCCTTTGATAAATCGGCTCAAAGCATCGGGCGAGCTCTTCGATTGTGTCTTTCTCGATGCGCCGATCTACTCTGCAACTCGAAAAGGGGTTGTCGATCTGGCCCACGGCTATACGAGGTTAATAAACAAGGTCCGGCCGTTAATCGCCCACAACGGTTATTTGGTCGCCGTCAACAATGCTCTATTCGTATCCGGTGCGGACTATATAAAAGAGATCGAAGCTTTGTGCGCAGATGTATACTTAACCGTTGAGGAGATACTTCCTGTTCCAGACGATTTTGTTGGTCGTCAGAGAAGAGCCGCGCCGGTTACTGATCCGGCGCCTTTCAATCATTCGACAAAAATTGTGGTGCTTAAGGTTCTAAGAAAAGATCAAGCTGCCGCGAGTTTGCCTAGTGGAGTGTAACGGAATTTCGCTAATCCTGTACGGGTGGCCCTGCGTGGCCGCCCCTCCTTACATAATCCCTAACCCGGCAGTGAGGGGCGGCCACGGAGGGCCACCCGTACAGGGCTAGCACTGTCCTACAAACTCTTTCAATGCGTCTTTCCAGTGCCTAAGCGGAGGAAGTTGAAGTTTTTCGGATAATAAACAACGCATCGCAGAATTCTGGGGCCGCGGCGCCCGTTGGTTAAGCGAAGCTCGAGTGACGGGTTCGAGTTTGACATCCTGCAAGCCGGCGAGATCCAACGCCAGCCGGGCAAATTCAAGCCAGTTGGTCGGCCCGGTAGAAGTAACCTGATAGAGACCGTGAATGCCGAGATCGATGATTTCTTCGATACGACCTGCCAGATCCGGGGCATAGGTGGGAATCGAAGTTTGATCCATCACGCCTTTGAGGGCTGCGCCGTTCCTCGCGTACTCTATGACTCGGCTGCCAAAGTTCTTCCCTCCTGCGCCGAACAACCATGATGTACGAACTATGTAGGAGCGATCGTTCTGCTTGCGTACCGCGAGTTCGCCTGCCAGCTTCGACGTGCCGTAAATGCTCTGTGGAGATGGTTCGTCTTCCTGTGTGTAGAAACCAGGTTTAGTCCCATCGAATACATAGTCAGTGCTGACGTGCACAAGCTCCGCTTCCACGAGCCGGCAAGCGCGAGCCAGGGATTCGGGTCCTTTTTCGTTAACTCGATATGCCCAATCCGGCTCGATCTCACACCGATCGACGTCCGCGGTCGCCACACAATTTATGAGCACATCCGGGCGTATTCGCTCAATTGTTGCCTGCACGTCGACATCGTTTGTGATGTCAAGCTCCGGGTGGGTGAACGAGACTACGCGCCAACCTGATTTCTCGAGTCGCGCGTGCATCGCCCGCCCCAACAGTCCGCCGGCGCCGGTGATCATTGCGATGCGCGGTAGAGCCAGACGCGGCTCGGAGTTTGCTACCGGGTGTATCTGCGGATCAGATGGGTTTTCGGCTTCTATTAGCGCGGCTTCGCTGGCCTCTCTGGCAAGCTCATTTCGAAGCGGGAACATGATTTGGGGATCCTGTGTCATCTGCCGCCGTAGGTCCGTTCGTAGTACTCGAGGTATGCGCCCGATCGGGTACGAGCGACCCACTCGGCATTATCTCTGTACCAGTTCACGGTCTTTTCTATTCCACTCATAAATGACTCTTCCGGCTGCCAGCCGAGTTCGCGTTCAATTTTTGTTGGGTCAGTGGCATAGCGACGGTCGTGACCGGGCCGGTCGGTGACGAACTTGATCAACGAATGAGGCTTGCCGAGCAGATCAAGGAGAGTATGTACAATCTCGATATTCGTTTTTTCGGCGCGGGAGCTGATGTTATAGACCTCGCCAGCGCGTCCGCGGTGCAGCACAGCTTCAATTGCCTTACAACAATCTCCCACGTATAGCCAGTCCCTTACATTTTTACCATCACCATAAACCGGTAGCGGCTTGTCTTCCATTGCGTTTGTGATCATCAACGGGATGAGTTTTTCTGGAAACTGGTAAGGACCATAGTTGTTCGATGCACGTGTTGTGACAACATCCAAACCAAACGTAACGTGAGCGGCGCGCACCAAATGCTCCGCCGCGGCCTTGGAGGCAGCGTACGGGCTATTGGGCTGCATGGGCGAGTCTTCGGTAAAGTAGCTGTGTTCAGTGCAGGAACCCATTACCTCATCGGTGGATATTTGAACAAAACGAGAGACACCCGCAGCCCTCGATGCATCGAGCAATGTTTGGGACCCCAGTATGTTAGTCTCGATAAAGTCGGCCGCGTTTTCGATCGAACGGTCTACATGTGATTCGGCCGCAAAGTTGATTACGACATCGGCTCCCGCGACGGCCTCCAGAGCATCCCGATCACAGATGTCACCTCGTATGAACTGGTAATTTGGGTGGTCATCGATGTCTCTCAGGTTATCGAGATTGCCAGCGTAGGTTAGTTTATCGAAATTGATGACCTTGTAATCGGGGAAGTTCGATAGCAAGTGCCTGATAAAATTTGAGCCAATGAAACCAGCTCCACCGGTGACGAAGAGTCGCATGAGTAACCTCGCGAAAGATTGACCGCAGATTGTAGTCGCGCGTTTTGGCTTTTATCAACTCCAGCATTCGTATCAAATTGCAATCTGCAATTTGCAATCTGACATTTCCCGATTTGTAATTGTTGATTCCAGGTCGCATTCTCACAACAGGCTTGCGGAATTGCAAACTGCACGCCTGAGCCCCTACGATCATTGCTGAAAGCCGATGCCGGATAAGGAGTCTCAAAATCTAGAGGGATTTATCGATACCTTACCTGACCCCGCGGGTGCTCGAGTTTTTCTTAGCCGGATGAAAGCTGCCGATTCCACGTTGTTGGAAAACTCCCAGAGTAACCCGCTATTAACGTCCAGATTGCTGACCCTCGCCGGTCACAGTCCGTTTTTGGCTGAGACGCTGCTGCGCCATCCCGAACATATCTCCTGGTTGAAAGTGGAGTCCGAACGCGGTCTGGATCGCATGAAATCGCTCGAACAGCTCTCGGAAGAACTCGCTCGCTTTGTAACACGGACGATTGATGCTGACGAATCGACAAAGCTCACTCGTTTCAAACGCCGTGAGCTGCTCAGGATTTATCTTAGAGATTGTCTAGGTATTGCGACGCTGTCGGAGATAACCGAGGAGTTATCCAATCTGGCGGACGTGATTCTAAACTATGCTCTTTCTCAAGCTCACCAACAGATGGTCAACCGTCATGGCGCTCCCTTAACTCGGGATGAGCGCGGTCGAATCGAAACAGCGGAGTTCGCAATCGCCGCGCTCGGGAAGCTCGGTTGCCGAGAGCTAAACTATGCCTCCGACATTGATCTTCTCTTCCTATTCTCCGGAAACGGTACGACCGCGGGAGACCGCCGAAGGGCTGATTCGGCTATCAGCAACAAGGAATTCTTCGCTGCGGTCGCAGATCGAGTCGTTCAATTGATTGGTCGCAGTTCGTCTGAAGGTGCGGTGTATCGTATCGATCTACGGTTGCGTCCCTACGGTCGAGACGGCGAAATGGTTTGCGAGATCGAGCGCGCGATCGAGTACTACCGCAAGTTGGCAGACAACTGGGAGCGCCAGGCACTGATTCGCGCTCGGGCCTCCGCAGGCAATAGCCTGGTCGTTTCTAATTTTCTCAATAGCGTTCGCGACACAATTTTTTCGCGTGATGCGCTGCCCGATACGCTCGAACACGTTCGGCGGGCAAAAGAGAACATAGACAGAAAAGAAGCCGGACGAAGGCGAGGTTACAATGTCAAACTCGGCCGCGGGGGGATTCGAGAGATTGAATTTATCGCTCAAGCTCTTCAACTCAGACATGGAGGACGAGAGCCGTGGGTGCGTTCGGCCCAAACTCTTATCGTGCTTGCGCGACTTGCAGAGAAACAATATTTGACTGAGGTCGAGAGAACGAGACTATCTGAAGCGTATTCCTTTCTTCGCACCGCGGAACATCGGCTGCAAATGGAGCATGGAGCGCAAACCCACACGCTGCCTGTGTCTGAAAAGAGATTGGGGCTTCTCGCGAGACGTTGTGGTTATGTCCAGTCAGTCAATCCCGCAAATCAGTTCATCAAGGACCTCGAAAAACATACTGCAGCTGTCCGATCAGTGTACGAACGAGTCTTCGCTCAAAGCTCCAGGCAACAACTAATCACCGAGACGGCTGGCCAAAAGGAGCAAGTTGATGAGATCGAAGACCAGAGCAAGCGGCAGATAAATCAGACGGCGGCGAAGCTAAAAAGTGTTATTGCGACAACCGAGGACAAACGGCACCTCCTGCAAGAACCCGGCCGGATCGAGGAGATCCTTGCTCTATCTTTGCCGCACACGGTAAATCCGTCGCGTGCCCTTAGGTACCTGATGGCCTGGGCGGATTCATTGGCAACCTACACTCGCGAAAATGCGATTGACGGGTTACCAGACGACGTCGCCGGCTGGGCAACGCTGATCGAGAGACTGATCGTTGTACTCAGCAGCCAATACTTGTCGCATCTCCTTGTCTCCAGACCGCTGCTTGCCACTGCGCTTCTCGAGGATGACTCGCCACGCAATACCGAAGACTTCACACGAATCCTGCGCGAAGCGGTGGCCAGGGAAGGCAACGCGCCAAGTAAGACGGACGCGCTCCGGCGAGCGTGGTATTGTCGGGTAATAGCTGTCGGCTATCAGGATATGAAGTGGGGTGGAAGCAACGCCGCTAAATATTCTGAATCATCAGGTGCATCGTTGAATTCCGACACAAGCCGCTCTGATCCCTACGCCGGTGCACCGAACCTATCATCAGAGCGGACGGATCCTCTGAGGAGCAGCAATCGAGCGCAGACGGCACTGGCCGAAGCAACGTTAACTGTAGCCTCAGAAATCGCGATGGAATCAGCTGGAATAAAGGAGGTGCAGCCGGATTTATTGCCATTTGCTGTGCTGGGTCTCGGGAGGCTGGGTCACGCTGGAATGGACTTCGGTTCGGATCTCGATCTCTTAATCGTATTCGACGACGAACGGTCGTGGCCTCCGTCTTCGTTATCTTACTTGAGTTTAACCGGAACCGAATCGAGCGCGTATGCGGGTCAGGAGTTTTATGCAAACTTGACCTCCCAGATAATCCGAGTGTTGTCATCGATCACCCGCGAAGGCTTGCTCTACCGGATTGATCTTCGACTCAGACCAGAGGGAAAGAGCGGGCCGATTGCCGTGGGACTTGGTGGGTTAGTCGCCTACCTCGAGACCCGGGCTTCGGCGTGGGAGCACTCGGCATACTTGAAAGCCCGTGAGGTGGCTGGTGACCCCGTTTTTGGTAAACGAGTGCGCCAGGTAATATGCGATGTGAGCCTGGAGGCCTCATCGCACAACAAGTCACTGCGCGAAGAGTTGCGTGAGATGCGCGAGCGTCAGGTAAAAGAAAAAACTCGCGGAGAAGACTTTAATATCAAACTAGGCCGCGGAGGAATGAGCGACGTCTATTTCATCACCAGGTATTTACAGCTGCGAGATCGAATCTACTTTCCGGCAGAGCGAGGTACGACGGCCCTAATCTCCCATCTTGGTGAACAAGGCACGCTCGATAAAGAATCCACAGATGCGCTTTTCCACGGCTACAAATTCTTGCGCGCGCTGGACCACTGGATGCGGTTGCTTATGGATCATCCCAGTCCGGTTATTCCGCGCTCAACAGTAACGTTGCAGGATATCAGCAGTGCGATTGGAATTGATTCGCTTGAAGAGTTCGATCGTCAGTTGGCTCACCACACTGCAAGCATTCGCGCCGCTTACGAACGCGTTTTTGGGTAAGTAAATCAACAGCGCGTTATACATTGGCCAACAAGTTCTGCGCCGCAGTATACACGTCATCCACTTCCACACGAGTCATACAACGGTGATCGATCGGGCACTCACGAAGCATGCACGGCGAACACTCGACGTCATGGCGAACAACCGCCGCGCGATGTGAAAGCGGGCGAGTTGAAACGTGTTCGGTTGGTCCAAACACCACAACTGTCGGAATCCCGAGCGCTGCAGAAACGTGAGCAGTTCCGGTGTCGTTTGAGATCACAAGCGCGGCGCAAGATAGCACTCCTTTAAGTTCCGCAATCGAAGTTTCTCCGGCGAGTACTACGGGACGGGTACGCATAAGTTGCGCGACCTGATGAGCGACTGGTTTGTCTCCCATCGCTCCGACAATGACGGTTTGAAATCCTGCCCGGTCAGCAAGGCGATCCGCCGCGGCGGCGAAACGCTCCGCAGGCCAACGCTTCGCGGCGCTATTGGTCGCCCCAGGATTGATTGCCAGAATCGGTGCATTGCCCAGGATACCGAATTGCTCTAACTTTGACCGCGCCTGTCGCTTCTGTGATTCGTCTACTGTAAGGCGCGGCTCAGCTTGATCAAAGTTAACTGAGTTTTTACCGGCAATGTCATTTTCGACGTGGGCAGAGATGTTCAGGTAGTAGCGTGTTTGATGGAGTGTCTTGTATCCGGGCTCGAACGGGATTACCCGATTGATCAGCACCCGGCGAGCATCGGTTGAATAACCGGCAATCTTTTCAGCCCCGCCAAGACGTGCGGCTAGTGCGGTTCCAAACGAATTAGTGAGCAGCACCGCGATATCAAAGCGCTTTCGACGAAACTGGCTGGCCTCTTTTAGTAGGGCCGATATTCGCTTCACGCGGCCGGCGGTCTCGGAGAGTGGAATAACATCGTCCGCGAGCGCCTCACCCTCAAAGAGCCCGAGCACCCATGGCTTGCCTGCAATCGTGATATGCGAAGCGCTAAAGATCCGGCGCAACTCTCGAAGCGCAGGAAGAGCCATTACCACGTCGCCAACCCAGTTTGGCACTCGAATTAGAATTCTCGTATTTGAATCTCTAGTCCCCGTGTCTGCCTCTCGCAACTTTGCCACAATCCCTCTGTGAATTCTCTGCGGACTCTGCGTCTCGGCGGTGAATTAGCGTCGGAGAAACATTCACCGCGGAGACGCGGAGTCCGCAGAGAATTCGCAGGGGATTCGCTGGGCCGCTACTCGCCGATCTGACTGTAGTCCGTTAAGACTGACTTGTCGCCGAGGACAGCGCCCTTGATTTCAACTGAGCGGCCAATGTGACAACCTTTTCCAATCACTGCGCGCTGAATAGAGGATCCAGCCCCAATACGCGTCCCGGCGCGGATGACGCAGTTTTCAATTCGTGCGCGTTCCTCAATGTAGCAATTTCGGCTGATAACCGAATTGATGATCCGAACTCCGGGTTTCAATGTACAACCTGGGTCTACTGCTGAGGGAGGTTCGACTTCAGCGCTTTCATCGAACTTTTCGCCGCGCTGGGTCGTCGGCGGCGGCAATAATTCTACGCGCCCAGCGATGACATCCAGGTTTGCTTGCAGATAGCTCGAAGCAGTACCGATGTCTCTCCAATAACCGCGCCATACGTATGAATAAAATGGCTCGTTGTGTTCAAGGAGTTTTGGGAACACTCCGTACTCAAACATGAAGGGCTCGCCTTCGGGCACATAATCGAGCACACGCGGTTCGAGAATATAAATACCTGCGTTGATCGTATCGCAGGTTACTTCTTCTGGCTTGGGCTTCTCGAGGAATCGACGGACGCGGCCGTCCTTGTCAGTTTCAACCAGACCATAAGCTGTCGGGTTCGGCACCGGGGCCAGCACTATCGTTGCCGCAGCTTGTCTCTCTCTATGTCTGCGAATCACTTCATTCATGTCGATATCGGTTAGCACACCCCCATTGAAGACGACGGTCGTTTCGCTGATCATACTTGCGGCATTGCGATAGGCGCCGGCAGTGCCAAGTGGCGACGCTTCGACCGCGTAGCTGACCCGCACGTTATAGTCAGTCCCATCGCCGATCTTGTCCTCGATTTTCTGCGGCTGATAAGAGAGAGATAGTATTACGTCTTTAACATCGGCCCGCTTGAGGAGTTCAAGCTGGTAAAGCAGAAATGGCTTATTGGCGATTGGAACTATAGGTTTTGGCGTGTGCATCGTGAGCGGACGAAGGCGAGTTCCTTTGCCGCCCGCCAATATTAGTGCCTGCATCTGAGAACGCTGCTCCTAATGGAATTGTATCGGCGTCTCAACTGATCTCGAAGTCTATCATCGGCGAGTTAGCTAGGACAATTCAGGTCCGTTCGGTTAAAGACCTGCCACAAACGCTAATCGCGGAGGTGCACAAAGAAGACTTAGTGGATCGTTGTGTCTTCGAGGCTTGTGGTGACCTTCGGTACGCACCGGACCTGACCCCGTGGTAAAATCCAATAAGAAGAATCAGAACAAGTATCAGAGGAATATTTATGGCAGACGCATTCATACTATCAGGAGCCAGAACCCTAGTTGGCAAGCTGCTCGGCGTGTTGAAAGACTTTAGCGCGGTTGACCTTGGAGTAATAGCGGTACGGGAAGCAATCGAGCGCGCCGGAATTCAACCGGATCTGGTCGACGAAGTCATTATGGGCAATGTCGTCCAAGCCGGAAATGGACAGAATCCTGCTCGTCAGGTTGCCCTGAAAGCAGGCATCGGAAACCGGGTAGCCGCGCTTACGATAAACAAGGTCTGCGGCTCGGGTTTGAAATCGGTGATGCTTGCGGCAAACGGAATCAAACTCGGCGAAATCGACGTTGCAGTCGCGGGCGGCATGGAATCAATGACGAATGCTCCTTATCTTCTCAAACGCGCGCGACAAGGCTACCGGATGGGGAACGGTGAATTGATCGACTCGATGATCCAGGACGGGCTCTGGTGCGCGTTTGACGATTGGCACATGGGCTGCACCGGCGAAGTCGTCGCCGAGCGTTATAACGTGTCCAGGGAAGAGCAAGACGAGTACGCAATGAATTCGCATCGTAAGGCGCTGTCCGCTACCAAAGAAGGACGATTCGATCAGGAGATCGTTGCGGTGGAAATACCACAGAAGAAAGGACCTGCGCTGATAATCAAAACAGATGAGGGTCCAAGAGCGGATACATCGTTGGAAGCGCTCGCGAAATTAAAACCAGCTTTCAAGGAAGGTGGAACGGTCACCGCGGGTAACGCTCCGGGCGTCAACGACGGAGCGGCAGCAGTTGTTGTCGCTTCCGCTGAGACGACTCGTAAGCTTGGCCGCAAGCCTCTGGCTCGAATCGTAGCCCAGGCTACAAGTGGAGTAGAACCGAACCTCGTAATGATGGCGCCGGTGACCGCGATTCAAATGACACTGGAACGAGCAGGCTGGGATCTCGCCGACGTGGATCTGATTGAATTGAATGAAGCGTTTTCGGTTCAAGCGGTGGCAATAAGCAGGGAGCTTGGTATCGATCCAGCCAAACTAAACGTGAACGGCGGAGCTGTGTCGCTTGGGCATCCGATCGGCGCCAGCGGAGCTCGTATTCTGGTCACCCTTTTGTACGAGATGCAACGACGGAATGCCCGGCGCGGACTGGCTGCATTGTGCCTTGGTGGAGGCAACGCCGTCGCGATGGCGATAGAAGCATTAGGGTAGGTTCCATTACAGGTTGCGATTGTGCGAAAACAGAAGGCGCCCGCGTATACGGACCGCAGTCAATCAAAACTGCGCCGGCCAAAAAATGACAGCAAGTCGAAGGCTGCCACAACCCCCCGACCATCGATTCTTAACGATAAGAAATTCTTTCTGGAGTGGCGTGATGCGTATGCTTTCTTACCCGCTGGTCTCGCCCTGCTGACTTCGCTAAACACGGTCTACAACGGCTTTGTGCATGATGATCTGCCGCAGATCCTGAATAACCCCTTCACCCAGGACATCGCGAATCTGCCCTTAGCATTCACTGGCAGCGTGTGGTCGGTGTTCAGCGACAACATTAGGGCCGCTATGGATGTTTACTACCGGCCACTTTTTAACATTTTGCTTATTTTGAACTATGCGTTATTCGGTTCCAGCGCCTGGGCGTGGCACTTAGTCAACGTTTTGATTCACGCGGCGGTGTCGCTGCTGGTCTTTATGGTGGTCAAGGAGATTAGTGGTCGTCAGTGGCTGTCGTTGATCACCGCGTGCCTTTTCGCTGTCCATCCAACGCACGTCGAGTCAGTGGCCTGGATATCCGGAGTAACTGATCCGTTGATGTCATTGTTCTTTCTTGCTGCCCTTCTTTTTTATCTGCGATACAGAAGAAACGGTCGAGTTCTTGTGCTGATTGCCGCGCTCGCATCGTATCTTCTGGCCTTATTGAGCAAGGAGACCGCCGCCGCATTGCCGCTTATTCTTTGTTTCTTCGAACTCTCCGATAAGATGGAGGCGGCTTTCTCGAAAAGATTGCAGCGAACGCTCGTGACGATTGCGATGTTCGCAGTTCCGACTGGTCTCTACTTCTTTTTGAGGTACCGCGCCATCGGCAATATGTTGATGGGTACCGCTCACGTGGCTTATCCAGTGGGCACGGTATTGCTGACACTGCCGGTAGTCGTTGCAAAGTATCTTTGGCTGCTGTCGGTTCCGCTTGGATACAATTTTCAGCACTATACTTCGCTGGTTGACTCTCCTGCTGATATTCGATTCCTTGCACCATTTGCATTAATCATAGGCTGGACCCTGGCTGTTGTGCTCATTAAGTCAAATATGGTTAAGCTGGGGGCGATTTGGTTCATTGCGTCACTCGCGCCGGTAATGGTAGCGACCCGGTTCTTTCACCCGATTTCACTGGTCCAGGAGCGATATCTATACCTCCCATCTGTCGGATTTTGTTTGGTGGCCGCTGTTGGTATCGAGTGGCTATGGAATCATCGGAACCGTATCAGTCATGCAATAGCCTTATCATTGCCGCTTGTCATTACTGTCGGGTGGAGCTGGGTAACCGTGGAACAGAACGAAACGTGGCGCAATACGATAACCTTGTTTCAACGTTGCGTCATCGCTAATCCGAGATCGCCTCTTGCTCGGACTGCTCTGTCTACGGCCTACCATGTAATTGGCAAGAAACAAGAAGCGGAGGACGAAGCACGCAGGGCTCTCGATCTGGATTCGACTTGCATAGATGCTTATGTGAACCTGGCGTATTTTGCGCGTTCGTCGGGAAATCTCGGGGACGCGATTGACTATCTAAAGCAGGCTTTGTCGACCATAAATGATGATCCGGAGAAGCTGGCTTATCGCGGCATACTGCACCACGATCTTGGGTTGGTATATGAAGAGTCCAAGGACTTTGAGTCAGCGGAACAGAATCTCCTCAAAGCGATTGAATACCGAGCTTCGGTGCCTAACATTTATGACCTCGGCGGGTTTTATTTCGATCGAGGGCGATACGAACAGGCGCGTGATCTCTATGAAGACACTTTTCGCAAGATCAATCCGCGATTCTTCGGCGTAATTTATCTGAAACTGGCGCGCACCTACGACAAGCTCGGTCAGTCCGAAAAAGCGCGACCCGCTTACGAGAAATACCTCGAGCTTCACCCCAATGCAAAAGAGCGCAGCGAGGTTCTTCGACGCTTATCTCAGCTTTAAACGAAATGCCTGGTTTGCTTCTTCGATTGTTAAGCCTGTGTTGTTCCGGAATAATGCAGTTGCATTTGATCCACCGGTTCCGAGCTCGATGAGGTCCAAATGACGAGAAAAGTAAAACGATCAATTCTGGCGCTTCTTCTATCGATCATCGTTCAAGTATCGCCGATCACGTGCTGGAGCAAGCCGGTGAAGGTGCTTCCGCCCGATTCGGCCGGACCATATCCAGTGGGTGTGACCACCACTGTATTGGTCGATACCAGCCGCGTTGATAACTTAACAAAACAACCGCGCACGCTGGTCACCGAGATATGGTACCCCGCAACGGATGACGCTCGACGACTGCCGAAGAACAAGTACACAGACTTTATTTCGGGCGGGGTGACCCCGGAGATCGATGAGCTGATAAAGAAGACCTACAAGATGAACGCGGCGGAAATGGATAAGGTCTATTGGAACGAATCGCATCGAAATGCAGCCGCGCGCAAAGGTCGTTTTCCATTAGTGATTTTTTCACATGGCAATGGCGGAGCGCGAAATCAGAATACTTTTTGGTGTGACTACCTCGCCAGCCACGGCTATATCATCGTCTCGGCGGATCACACCGGAAATGCCAGATGGACGATTATTGATGGCAAGCCGATCGTGTTCCAGAGTAGCGAGCGCAACAACTCCGCAAAGGATCGACCTCTTGATGTACGGTTCTTACTGGATCAAATGATTCGATGGGACAAGGGAGCCGACAAGAGATTTGCTGGACGCATTGACACCGAACACGCGGCGATCACCGGAATGTCCTTCGGGTCATTCACCGCACACTGGGCTTCGGATCAGGATCCGCGATTCAAGGCGGTCCTTGCGATGTCGGGGGCTCCGCCTGCTCACACCAACCTGACCGTTCCGTCATTGAGAATGTTGGGAGCTGAGGATCGTACACTCGGAGCTCCGGGCAACTTACTTATCCGTGACAATCACGCGAAGCATACCGGGCCCTCATACCTGTTGGAGCTTAAGAATGGTGGGCATTTCTCATTCACCGACATGTTCAAGATCAACAAGAACTTTGGGGATGGAGTTGGAGCGGGGAAGCGCCGAGATACAAACGAGCCCTTTGAGTTCACATCGATGGAGGCAACATACAAGATTATCAATTCTTACAGTGTTGCGTTTTTAGGTTATTACCTTAAGGGTGAGAAGGAATATGCCGGGTTCCTGAGCGACAATCACTGGCCTGATTTGATCATCTGGGATGTTAAAGGAGTTGCGGCAGATGTGAAGGCAGCGACCGGCTCGAAGTGATGCTCAAATAGCGAATAATCGTTACTGCATGGAAACGTCAAGTATCAAGCTACAGCAGGTGACGCCCGCTTCGGCTTTCTGAAGCTCGGACATATCGACCTGCCGCACTGGTATTCCCCGACTCTCCAATAGCGCGCGAGTCTTCGGAAAAGACTCCGGGAGCACCACCACTTCATCGACCAGCAGCGCGTTAGCTGCATTCGGTTCTTCCACTGGAACATCAATCAATTCAAACTGGCTTAGCATTTGTGCATCAATCCAGGATCGATTTACCAACAGCTTGTTGACTCCAACGTAAGAAGTCGCACTTTTGAGATGCAGGCAGCCTGTTACTGCGACGGCTCGTACATCGTAACCAAAAGGTCCAAGAATATGGGAGAGTTGCTCGATTCCTTCACGATTGGTTCGCGCCGATTCGCCAACAAATAAGTTCTGACCGATACGCATCACGTCCCCGCCGTCCAGGGTTGCAGGTTCATTCAAGAACTCAAGTCTTCTGTATTTTGAAAGTTCCTGGGCAAGACTGTCTGCTTCCGGTCTTCGGCTGATGGCTCCCATTCGAGATATTACAGCGACCTCGTCAACCACCACCGCGGGATCTTCCAGGAATACCGAATCCGGCAGATCCGGCTCTGCCGCAAGTTCTATGACGTGCAAACCAAGCTCCGAGAGTAACCCTTGGTAGTTTTCGTGCTGTTCGATGGCTTTTCTCATATCGATCGGTTGTCGCTCGTGAAAAGAAAGCTCGCAGTGATTGATGTTTGGACTGACCTGGCGAGTGATGGCGATGAACATAAGTTGGGGATTGGGGGTTGTGAGTGTTCAACGCTTCGCGATGAGCGTTTAGCGTTCGGCGTTTAGTGTTCGGCGTTTAGAGTCTAGGCCCGCTTGTCTGACTAATTCGACGAAAGTCGCTAGATCTTATAAATGATGAACGCTAAACGCTAAA
>Ga0126382_10000172_pt1 | contig 24152 bp, 25 predicted proteins | sample PanSoiMetPlot_30_FD_92548 | JGI IMG/M metagenome (GOLD analysis project Ga0126382, IMG submission 92548) | Tropical forest soil microbial communities from Panama - MetaG Plot_30 | ecosystem: Environmental > Terrestrial > Soil > Tropical forest > Bulk soil | place: Panama | collected 2016-02-17
CACAATGCACATCACTGGCGAAGGTCTTCTGGTCATTCTGGTTGTCGGCGTCATTGCCGGCTGTCTCGCCGGCAAGATTGTCGAGGGCAGCGGCTTCGGCCTGATTGGCGACATGGCCGTCGGTATCGTGGGCGCTTTGATCGGCACCTGGTTGATGCCCCGCCTGGGGATTCATCTGGCGAGCGGCATCCTGTCGGCCATCATCGTCGCGACCATCGGCGCCGTGCTGCTGCTGGTAGTCGTCAGGCTCCTCACCGGCGGCTTCCCAAGGCGTCGGTCCTGGCGCTTCTGACAAAAAAGTAATCCACAGGCAGTGCGACAGATCGCCGGACGTGTGACGCGTATCACAGTCGGCTGTTGCCGACCGTCCTAGCGTTGTGAATTGAAAGACGGACTTTTCGGAGCGCCCCGCGTGCTCTGAAAAAAAGGGACCGCTCGTTTTGCGACGGCGGCCCCGAAGAAGGCCACCGGCGGGGTGACGCCGGTGGCCGACAATTACCAAAAAAAGCATAGCCGGGATATTTTTGTGACCAAATTGCAGCCATCCCCAGCTTTGGCGGGTGCTGCAAAAATCAATCGATCACTGTGGCAACGCACGTGACGAACGCATTACGTCGGAAGTGTCATTGTACCATGGTCGTGCGCTGCAATGCGCCGGCTGGACTACCTGCGTCCGAGAAACCAGCTCGCCGCGAGCAGCACGACGCCAAGACCGCCGGCCAGCATGCCGTGCTTGGCGCGGATACGCATCAGGCCCGTCTCATGTCCGGGGAAAAATGTCGGCAGCGAGTCCGCCGGCACGAGGAAATACATTGCAGCAACAATCAACAGAACGACGCCGAGAATGGTGACAATGGCTTTCATGCTGGAGCCTCCGCTATCCGCCGATCATAGCAAGACAACAGCGCTATTGTCCTCACCAGTTTGGTTGCTCGAATTTGAACGGCTCCGAGGTAATGCGTTGCGTTTTTTCGCATGATGGATTGCCGTGGCCGCCGCAATAAGAACCATGCAGCACGAACCGGATTTAGCTAGGGCCGCGCCCCGACAGAAACTTCGTCTTCCCGCATACGGTCGTCAAATACCTTGCGCAGGACGCCGTCTCGCAGCGCCACGAGGATCAGAAGATTACAACCGCCAGTTCCGCAAAAGAAGGACGCGCGCCCGACGATAATTGACGAAAGCGTGCTGACCCGATGAGGTGCCTGTCGTGGCGCCGCGATCAGGAGAAGCAAAAGTCCACGTAGGTTGTGTCATGGACGCGCGCCCCGGGAGAGCCTCAGCTGCAGATCTTTTACCGGAAAGCGGAGCGACCAATCGGACACGATTTATAGATCTCGTGGCCGCGCCGACGGCCTCCGCATCAATAACAGATGCGAAGGTTTACAAACACAGTGTGCAAACAAAAGTGTCCGATCACGCCGCGTGCTTGTGCTTCCGCAGCCGAAACGACAGCGCGACTAGCAGGCAGCCTTCGAGGATCGCGAACCAGCCGATCATCCAGACCACCGCAAGCGCCCCAAGTCCGGGCCGCGCCAGCAGCAGAATGCCGAAGGCAACCGACAGCAAACCGCTCAGGATCAGGAGCCACTCGCCTTCCATTTCCTTGCGCAGCTGGATCGCGCCCCAGATCTGCATGACACCGATGACGATCGCCCAGATGGCAATGAAGAACAGCAGCACCAATGCAGTGACGCCGGGCCAGGCGAAGGCAAGCAACCCTGCGACGACGCCGGCAAGGCCGACGATGATGAGCCAGAAACGCGCGCCCATATGCCCGCGCGGGCCGGCGACAGCGCCCCACAATGCACAAAGGCCGTCGACGACTGCGTAGGCTCCCCACAGGAGCGTGAGTGTCAGCAACGTGATGACCGGCCACGCGAAAGCCAGGATGCCGAAGGCTATGGCTGCGATCCCCCGCAGCAACACCAGCCACCAGTTGTCCGCCATGGTCCGCAACAGTGCGACGCCCGCCAAAGGCGGTCTTGAATCAATATGTGTGCTTGTCATCGAACGATTCCCTCAGCTTGAACCAATCTGCTTTGGGGCTGGCTTGTGTTCCGGAGCCGAACTGCGTTCGCTCCTTGGCCTCTTTTTAACAACTAGTGAAAATCGTACGCCCACCGACAACGACGCGATAGTTCATTTGGAAAAATTGAAGCGGTCGGTCGGTGTTGCGGTACCGCTGGAACGCAAGCCGGTACCTCGGCATCGATCTTTCTCACGGCCGCTCCAATCTCCGGGCGCAGTTCGTATAGGAGCACGCGCCGCGCGTCGATTGGACCGAGGTCCATTATGCCTTTGGACGAGGAGTGCCGATCACACCGTCGAAGCACGCGGGCGCAGCGAGAGCCACAGGAGCAGTCCCGCCGTAACGAAGATCGTCGGGAATATGACTTCGTTGATAGCGGTCCAGCCGAATTTCTCGAGCAGCTGGCCGGAAGAAAACGAGCTCAGCGCCATGCTGCCGAAAATCAGGAAGTCGTTGAACGCCTGCACCTTGTTGCGTTCTTGCGGCCGGTGACATTGCGTCACCATCGTGGTTGCGCCGATGAACGACAAGTTCCAGCCCAGGCCGAGAAGCACAAGCCCGATCCAGAAATGCGCCACTGAGATGCCGGAGATTCCGACGACGGCCGTTGCGGCAATCAGCGCCAGGCCGATGCCGGTGATGCGCTCAACGCCGAAACGCGCAATCAGCGAGCCTGTCACGAAGCTCGGCGCGTACATCGCCAGCACATGCCATTGAATGCCGAGTGCCGCGTCGGTGATGGAATGACCGCAGCCGACCATCGCAAGCGGCGCCGACGTCATGATCATGTTCATCATGGCGTAGCTCGCGATGCCGCACGCGACGGCAACGATGAAGCGTGCTTGGCGCACGATCTCCCAGAGGGGCCGCGCGCCATTGTAGTGGACCGGGCAGAGTAGCGGCACTTTGACGAATTGCAGAACAGCCGCCGCCAGGATCGCGCATACTGACTGGCCCAGATAACTCGCCGCAAAGAGATGCGGCGACAGGAGATCCTTGGTGAAGATAACGAGCTGCGGGCCGAGCACAGCGGCGAACACGCCGCCCGCCAGCACCCAGGATACGACCTTCGGACGGTAGGTATCGCTTGCCGTATCGGCCGCGGCGAAACGGTAGGACTGGTGCGCCGCCGCGTAGAGCCCGCCGCAGAAAGTGCCGATTAGCAGCACCCAGAAATTGCCGTTCATCGCTGCCGAATATGAAATGAGCCCGGACAAAATGCCGAAAGCCGAGCCGCATTGCAGGGCGAAGCGGCGTCCGTAATGCCGAGCAAGGACTCCGAGCGGTAGCGTACCGAGCCACATGCCGAAAACCATGGCCGTAACCGGCAAGGTCGCAAGCCCCTTGTCGGGCGCGAGCACTGCGCCGACGATGCTGGCGGTGGAAACGATCACCGTATTGTTGCCACCAGCAAGCGCCTGCGCGACCGCGAGCACGATCGCGTTGCGGCGCGCGAGCGTGTCATCGGGCTTGATGTGCTGGAACGATTCGGCTGCCGCCGACATTGGACGGGCTCCCGGAGGCCGCCCCTTGTAGCGGCGATCCCCGGAAACCGCCAATGCCCCTAGTGCAAGGCAGGATTGAGCGCGGCTTACCGCTTGCGGGGCGCGCGAACGGCCCGCGGCGTGTCCTCGAACGTCACCGCGCCGGGGTGGCGAATGCTCGCCTCCCTCGCCTCGGCGATGGTTCGGGCCCCGATCTGGCCCAGTGATGCCCGCAACTCATCGATGTACAGGTCGATGAGGTAGTCCGGCCCGTCATCACCAAGTGCCGCCACGGCCCAAAGGAACGTCTTTCCGGCGAAGGCGGCATCCGCACCGAGTGCTAGCGCCCGCATCACGTCCTGTCCGCTGCGAATGCCGCTGTCGAGCACGATCGTTGCCTTTTTGCCGACCTCGGCGACGATGGCGGGCAGCACATCGATGGATGGCATCAGCGCCTCGATCTGGCGCCCGCCATGGTTAGAAACCCAGATGCCGTCGATGCCGAGCGACATAGCCTTGGCCGCATCCTCCGGATGCAGGACACCCTTCACCGCCATCGGGCCCTTCCACGCATCGCGATAGCGTTTGACTTCTTCCCACGAGAAGGCGCCGCCCATGCGGGCTCGCGCAAACGCGATGACCTCGTTGGTCCAGGCGCCCGGCGGCGCGTAATCGGCGATGGTGGCAAAACGCGGATAGCCGTGACGCAACAGCGCGAGCATCCAGCGTGGCCGCACCATCATCTCGCGGATCATGCGCAGGTTTGGCCTGAATTCGTGGGCGAGGCCGGCATAGGTTTCGCGAGAGCGCGTCGTACGTACGGGAACGTCGAGCGTGAGCGTCAGGACTTTCGCTTCGACCGCTTGCGCACGGCGGACGAGATCAAGCCCGATCTTGTGGTCGTCATGCCAGAACCGGTAGAGCTGCAGCCAGAACACGTCGGGTGCGGCTTCCGCGGCCTGCTCGATGGTGGCACCACCGGCAACGCTGAGCGTATAGGGAACTCGCGCGCGCTGCGCCGCCTTTGCCATCAGGATATCCGCGCCCGGCCAGACCAGCGACGGTCCGCCCATGGGGGCAACCCCGATCGGCGCCGAATAGCTGCGTCCGAACAGTTTGACGTCCACGGGCGGCAAGCTCGGCATCACGCCGTAACGCGGCGTGATCTTGATCGCGTCAAATGCGCCCCAGTTATGGGTAATGCCGACGTCGTTTCCCGCACCAGTATCGCCATATTCGAAGGCGAAGAGCGGCACGTTGTGGGGCGCGCGACGGCGCAACCAGGCGCTGGTCGGAAAATGTTTGTGGTGCTTTTGAAAATTCGGATGCTGGCCGACTGGTGCCACGGCCGACTTTTTCGCCGTCATATCGTGCATGGAGAAGTCCCGTTCTTTGATCGCATTATATCCGCGCCCGTTACGCCCGTCGCCTCTCAAAAATGGCTGAAGGACGTTCGCTTGAACGCGAGCACGCGGCCGTCGGCGGCCAGAAATCGTGCGCCCTCCCCGGGCCTCATCTCCCCGACCTCCGTGACCGGAACGTTGGCCCCCTTGGCCGCCGCACGGAAGCCGTCGGCCTTCGCCTGCGGCACGGTGCACACGATCTCGTAATCGTCGCCACCCGTCAGAGCGGATTCCATGGCGGCAGGATCGGCAGCGACCACGGCCTTGGCAGCGTCAGAAAGGGGAATACGCGGCACCTGAATATCGGCCGCCACGGCGGACGCACGACAGAGCTTGGCAAAATCACCAACCAGTCCATCCGAGATGTCCATGGCCGCCGAGGCATGCGTGCGCACGGCTTCGGCCAGCGCGTTGCGCGGTTGCGGCAACAGATAGCGTGACGCCAGATGCTGGCGCTGCGGCTCGTTCAGTTTCCAGTCCTTACCTTTGCGCAGCATCAGACCGAGCGTCGCATCGCCGAGCGTGCCACTCACGAACACGCGGTCACCGACGCCTGCGCCTGCACGGCGTACCATCGTTCCTTCCGGCACGCTGCCGAACATGGCAATGGAGATCGTGATCGGCCCTGGCGTCCGATCGGTGTCCCCGCCGAACATGGGACATGCGAACAGCACGGAGTCGCCACGCAGCCCCTGCGCGAAGCCCTCGAGCCAGTCATCGCCAATGTCCTTCGGCAACGCGAGTGTCAGAAGAAAACCCAACGGCCGCGCACCTTTCGCGGCCAGATCCGAAAGATTCACACGCAAGGCCTTGCTGGCGATCGAACGCGCGGCGTCTTCGGGAAAAAAGTGCACACCACCGACAATGGCGTCGGTCTTCAGCACAAGGTCATAGCCCGGTGGTGGTTTAACGAACGCGGCGTCATCCGACAGGCCAAGCGCGCCGGGATGGGTCGCGATGGGCTCGAAGAACCGCGCGATCAGGCGATCCTCGGCCGACCTATCGTCGCGCCCGGACATCGTTTCACCCGGCGGCGCGATCGAATTCACCAGCGCGCAGGCGCCGCGCAAGTTGATCGAGCACGGCGTTCACCATGCCGGTCTCGTCGCGACCCACGAAGGCGGCGGCGACATCGGCATATTCGGTGACAACCACGCGCGCAGGCACGTCGTTGCGATGGATCAACTCGTAAGCGCCGGCGCGCAGCGACGCCCGCAGCACCGCTTCGATGCGCTTCAAAGGCCAACCCTTCGACAGGGCATTATCGATCAGGGGATCAAGTTCGCGCTGTTCGCGGACCACGCCCGACACGATGTCACGGAAGAAGGCTGCCTCCGCTGGCAGATATTGCGCGCCCTCGACCTCGCGGCCGATCCAGTGGCTTTCGAACTCGGCGAGAATATCGTTGAGCCCTGTCCCGGCGAGATCCATCTGATAGAGCGCCTGCACCGCCGCGAGGCGGGCCGCGCCGCGCTTGTTCGCCTTACGGGCGTCCTTTTCATCGCGTGCAGCGGGGGCGCCCATCAGCGCCACACCAGTGTCTGCCTGAGCGCGACCATGGCGAGTGCGGCACGCGCTGCATGTCCGCCCTTGTCTTCGCCCTCGACCTTCGCCCGCGCGTGCGCCTGCGCCTCGTTTTCGACTGTGATGATGCCGTTGCCGACCGGAAGGCGCTCCCGCACCGAGAGATCCATCAATGCGCGTGCTGACTCGTTCGCCACGATCTCGAAATGGTGGGTTTCGCCGCGGATCACGCATCCAAGCGCGACCACGCCGTCATAAGGGGCGCGACGGCGCCGCGAGGCATCCATCGCAATTCCGATGGCGGTCGGAATTTCCAGTGTCCCGGGCACGGTCACACGGTCGTAGCGCGCCCCGGCATTGTCGAGCACGCGCGTGGCGCCGTTCAGGAGCTCGTCTGAAATGCCCTCGTAAAAGCGCGACTCCACGATCAGCATATGCAGGCCGCTGTGCTTTTTCGTCCTGCTTTTCTTCTTGGCCATGCCCGAATTCCCGTTCACCGCGGTGGTAGCAAGCGGTCACGGCTCAAACAAGACACTACTTCAACTCCGCCAGCCGTGCGGCATAACGGGCCATCGTATCGACCTCGAGGTTGACATCGTCGCCTTTGTGCAATGCGCCGAAGGTCGTCACGCGCAAGGTATGGGGAATGACCAGTACCGAAAATGTATCCCCCTCGACGGCATTGACCGTGAGCGAGACGCCATCGAGCGCAACCGATCCTTTGGTCGCGATAAAGTGCGCAAACTCGCGCGGCGCGCGCAACACGAAGCGGGCCATTTCAGTCAAGTCTTCGCGCCCCATGACCGTGGCGATTCCGTCCACGTGCCCGGCAACCAGATGGCCGCCCAATTCGTCGCCGAATTTCAGCGCCCGCTCGAGATTGATCTTGGACCCCTGACGCCAGCGACCCACCGTCGTGACACGCAGTGTCTCGGCTGCGGCATCAACCGCGAACCAGGTGCGGGCACCCTCCTCGCCGGTATCCACAACCGTCAGGCAGACGCCCGAACAGGCGATCGATGCGCCTTGGTCAATGTCCGCGCGCGAGTAGTCGCAGGTGATGGCAATGCGATGCAGATTATCGGCGCGCGGCTTGACCGAACGCACTTCGCCTATGCTCGTGACGACGCCGGTAAACATGATTCAGACGCGGACGAACGTTTCGATCGTATCGACGTCGACTTTCTCGCTTCCAAGTGAGGTCAGTCGCCTGGTGAGCGTATCGAGTGGCATGCCTTCCAGCGGATCAATGCCGTCGACGCCGACCGATTTGACGCCATGCAACAGAACAGCCTCGTCGACAAGATCGTTTTCCACGAAACTTGCTGCAAGGATCGGTCCGCCCTCCAGCATCAGCCGCGTGATCCCCTGCTCGGCCAGAACCCTGAGAACCTGTCGCAGATCAAGCCGGTCGCCGCTTTCGTCGACGCGAAAAACCTTGCAGCCCCTTTCCCGAAGAATCTCCTCGGCAATCTGTGACGGCTTGCGGGACGAGAACACCCAGGTCGGGGTTTCGCGAACGGTGGCAACAACCGATGTCGAGAGCGGCAGGATCAATTTTTCGTCGAGTACCACGCGCACCGGCGAGCGTTCGAACATGCCCGGCAGACGGCAGGTCAGTTGGGGATCGTCGGCAAGCACCGTGCCGATCCCGACCATGATGGCGTCGCTACGGGCACGCATCTGGAAGACCCGGTCGCGTGCGGTTTCGTTGGTGATCGCCACCGGCTTCCGGCCCGGCAAGCCTGCCTTGCCGTCAGCGGAAATCGCGAGCTTCACCGTTACATGAGGCCGACCCTGCGTCATGCGCGTGATGTGCCCGGCATGATCCCGCCGCGCCTCGTCGGCACAAAGACCGACCTCGACGGCAATGCCTTTCGCCCTCATGCGCTCGTGTCCCTGCCCGGCCACTTCCGGATTTGGATCTTCCAGCGCCGAGACGACGCGCGCGATACCCGAACGGATAATGGCATCAGCGCAGGGCGGTGTTTTGCCGTGATGCGCGCAGGGCTCAAGCGTCACATACATTGTGGCGCCCTGCGCCAATTTCTTTGCGCGCCTTAGCGCCTCGACTTCCGCATGCGGGCGGCCGCCATCCTGGGTCCAACCTCGGCCAATGCTGACGCCGTCTTTCACGATCACGGCGCCGACCGCCGGATTGGGAGAGGTGCGGCCGAGATTGCGGCGACCGAGCGCGAGAGCAAGACGCATGTAGCGCTCGTCGGCTGAGGCACCTTCCGGGCCGGGCGTTGTCTCCTCGCTCATTTGCGTGCGCTGGCTGCGGGCCGCCCATCTTCATCGCCCGATAGTTCGTCGAGTGCCGCGCGGAAATCCTTCGCCTCGCGGAAATTGCGATAGACGGAGGCAAATCTGACATAGGCAACGTCGTCAAGTTCGCGCAAATGCTCCATGACGATCTCGCCGATTGCTTCCGAGGAAATCTCGCTCTCGCCCTGGCTCTCCAGCTCGCGGACGATTTTCGAAACCATCTGCTCGATCCGCTCCGGCTCGACCGGACGCTTGCGCAGCGCAATCTGTACGGAGCGCATCAGCTTGTCGCGATCGAACGGGACGCGCCGGCCGGCACGCTTGATGACGGTCAATTCGCGCAGCTGCACGCGCTCGAACGTCGTGAAACGGAAATTGCAGGTGAGACAGACACGGCGACGACGGATCACGGCCGAATCCTCGGTCGGCCGCGAATCCTTCACCTGCGTATCGAGACTTCCGCAACTCGGGCAACGCATAACGCCCCCAATTTCTCAGTCCTGATAAATGGGAAACCGTGCAAGCAATGACTTGACCTTGTCGCGCACCGCGGCTTCGACTAGCGAATCCTCTTCGACGTGTTTCTGCGAAAGGACGTCGATAACTTCGACGACCATCTCGCCGACCTGGCGGAACTCGGCAATCCCGAAGCCGCGCGTCGTGCAGGCGGGTGTGCCGAGCCGGATGCCCGACGTGATCGTCGGCTTCGCCGGATCGAACGGAATGCCATTCTTGTTGCAGGTAATGTGCGCGCGACCCAGGGCCAGTTCGGCGACCTTGCCGGTGACCTGCTTTGGCCGTAGATCGACCAGCATGAGATGGGTGTCGGTGCCGCCGGAAACGAGGTTTAAGCCGTGCGATTTCAAAATCTCGGCCAATGCCTTCGCATTCTCCAGCACATTGCGCGCATAGGTCCGGAAGCTCGGCCTGAGCGCTTCACCGAACGCGACGCCCTTCGCCGCGATCACATGCATCAGCGGTCCGCCCTGCATTCCGGGAAATACGGCCGAGTTGAGCTTCTTTGCTATGTCTTCATTGTCGGACAGGATCACGCCGCCGCGTGGGCCGCGCAGGGTCTTGTGCGTTGTCGTTGTCACAACATGCGCATGAGGGAACGGCGAAGGATGAACGCCGGCCGCGACGAGGCCTGCAAAATGCGCCATGTCCACCATCAGCATCGCGCCGACGCTGTCGCAGATTTCGCGGAAGCCACGGAAATCGATGATGCGCGGATAGGCCGAACCGCCGGCGATGATCAGTTTCGGTTTGTGCTGATCGGCGAGCTTCGCAACTTCGTCCATGTCGATGCGATGGTCGTCACTCCGCACGCCATAGGGCACGGGTTTGAACCATTTACCCGACATGTTAACCGGCGAGCCGTGCGTGAGATGGCCGCCCGCGGCCAGATTAAGTCCCATGAAAGTGTCGCCCGGCTGCAGCAGGGCAAAGAACACTTCGGCGTTTGCCGAAGCACCCGAGTGCGGCTGCACGTTGGCAAACTTGCAGCCGAACAATTTCGTCACGCGCTCGATTGCAACGCGCTCGATGATATCGACGTACTGGCATCCACCGTAATAGCGTTTGCCAGGAAGTCCCTCGGCATATTTGTTGGTAAGGACAGAGCCTTGCGCCTCAAGCACCGCGCGCGAGACGATATTCTCGGACGCGATCAGCTCGATTTCATCGCGCTGACGGCCGAGCTCGAGCTTGATGGCGTTGTCGATTTCAGGATCCAGATCGCGCAATGCGGCTGAAAAAAGGGTCTCGACTTCGCCCGCACGTTTCTGATCTGACGTCGCCGACATTCACATCTCCTCGCGCCGCGAGCGATCGGCGCCTATCGGTGGCCAGGCGCGTGCCCCCGAAACGACGAAGCCGGTTTTCGGGAAAAGATCAGGCGCCCGGATAGTGTCCGGGATTGGCCCGGCAATAGCATATTGACCGGGACCCGCCAAGCATTGGGCTGTGGACTGTTCTGGGGCGCAATATGTAGGGGACGTAACACTTTGGCCCCCGGCAAAAGAAAACCCCGGCCAGGACGACCGGGGCAAGTCAGTCCACCCGCAGTGGGGTTAGAGCCGATACAGAATCTGGTCAGTCCAGAAACGCTCGAGCCGATGCAGCGACTTGTTGAGCGTCGAGAACTCCTCGGCATTGATTCCGCCGACCTGCTCAACAGTGCGCACATGCTTTTGGTAGAGACCCTCGATGATGTCGCGCACCTCGCGGCCCTTCTCGGTCAGCTTGATGCGAACCGAACGGCGGTCAACGCGTGAACGCTGATGATCTAGGAACGCCATTTCGACAAGCTTCTTGAGGTTGTAGGAAACGTTCGAGCCGAGATAGTACCCGCGCGTGCGCAGCTCTCCGGCCGTCAGTTCCTTATCCCCAATGTTGTAGAGCAGCAGAGCCTGCACCGAATTGATGTCGGAGCGACCACGCCGATCGAACTCGTCCTTGATAACGTCGAGCAGCCGGCGATGCAGCCGTTCGACCAACGTCAGGGCCTCAAGATATTGAGGCCGAATGTGATCGAGCTGCGCCTCGCGTGCGGCGGGCTCGACCGTCTTCGCGACGGCTTTCATGTTCAACGCCCCTTGCGTTTTATAACTCTGTCCCCGGTTGCAAGGCCCTGTTTTCCCCGCTCCGGATGTGCCACACCTTAGAAGGGGCAATCTAAAATCGGCTTAAATAACACCATAAACATTAGGTTTATTTGCGAAGGTGAACGGTCTCTTGATCGTCGAATTTTACGCAGACGCGCAAGGCTTCGTTCACTCTAGAAATCCGCATCAGCCGCGGATGAATCGAATGATTCCGGAAAAGTCGCGCGACGCCTCCCCGCTTGCCACATATTGGGAATAGATGCGGGTGGCATCGGCGCCGAGTTCGGTCTTGGTTCCTGAATTCTTTGCGGCGTCCTGCGACAGTTTCAAATCCTTAAGCATCATTGCGGCAGTAAATCCCGCCTGATAGTCGCGATTTGCAGGCGACGTCGGGACCGGTCCAGGTACTGGACAATATGTCGTCATGGACCAACACTGGCCCGACGATTTTGACGAAATGTCGAACAACTTCTGGTGATCGAGTCCGAGCTTCTCCGCAAGCACGAAAGCCTCGCTCACCGCAATCATCGACACGCCCAAAATCATGTTGTTGCAGATCTTGGCCGCCTGGCCGTTGCCGGCGCCACCCGCGTGCACAATCGTCTTGCCCATCTCTTGCAGGATCGACTCCGCGCGCGTGAAAGCCTGCGCACTGCCACCCACCATGAATGTCAGCGTTGCGGCGGTGGCACCGCCGACCCCACCCGAGACGGGCGCGTCGAGCATCAGCAGACCTTTTTTGTCCGCTTTACTGGCGACAGCCCGTGAGGTCTCGACGTCGATCGTCGAGCAGTCGATCAGCAAAGTGCCGGCATTTGCGTTTTCGATGATGCCGGAGGAGCCGAGATAAACCTCGCGCACCTCCTTGCCTGACGGCAACATCGTGATCACGACATCGGCGCGCGCGGCCGCGCTCTTCGCGGTTTCGACGCCCGTGCCGCCCGACGCCTTCAGCTTGTCCACGGCCGCTGAGCTGACGTCGACGCCTTCGACGGTGTGCCCGGCCTTGAGCAGATTTTGCGCCATCGGCAATCCCATATTGCCAAGGCCGATAAATCCGACGCGCGCCATGATGCCCTCCCCGATCCTATTGCGGGTGTTCCTGCGCCGACTTCAGCGCCAGCCACAGGTAGACCACAAGCAAGCTGCCTTCCAGGACGCCCGTCAGCCAGCCGCCACCGAACACCTGCGGAAAAAATATTTCCACCGCCAGCATCGAGGCGACCGCCGTGAGCCAGATCACCGCGCCCCAGGCGGCAGCAAGCCAAAGGCCGACGGCGGCCACGAGATCGATGACCGCAAAAAACACGGTCGCAGTCTGCCAGGCGATCGAACGCGTTTCGAACGGAACCACTTCACCGAAGCCGATGCCGCACACCTGGGCCCAGTGATACAGACCCTTGATCATCGAGACCACTGCCATCGCCCGCAGGAACAGAACAAGCCGTTGCGTCCAGCGGCCAATCGAACGATCACCCTCATGCTCGCGAACCGGCTCGAGCGTCCGCATATCCTCGGGCGCGGCGGGACGGTTCACGAGATCACCAGTTCGGCTGAACCGAGCGGGGCAAAATGACGCTCGACCTCGGCCTCCCCGACATCGGGCAACGTCGCAGGCCGCCAACGCGGGTTATTGTCCTTGTCGACGATCACGGCACGCACACCCTCATAGAAATCGTGCCCATGGATGACGCGAGACACTATGCGGAATTCCATGCGCATGCACGTTTCGAAATCCCATGAGTTACCGCGCCGCACCTGCGCCAGCGCCAGCTTGAGACTGAGCGGAGATTTCGAGCGCATTACGGCGGCCGTTTTCTGCGCCCATACCGCATCGGCGCTTCCGGAGCCGCCTTCGCGATCGAGGCCAGCAAGAATGTTCTCGACCATGTCCCCTGCAAACAGCCGATCGATCGCCGCCCGACGTGCCGCGATCGGCTGCTCCGTTACCGGCTCGTTGAAAGCGGACAAGACCGCATCGACGGAGACAGTCCCCGCGAGGCCTTCGAGCAGTTGAGTGAAACGCTCCGACGGCACCCGATGGGTAGCAATGCCAACTGCGACCCCGTCACCGAGGCCGAAGCGTTCCCCCGTCAACGCGCCGTAGGTTCCAAGTTCGCCCGGCATGCGCGGCAGAAACCACGTCGCTCCGACATCGGGAAAGAATCCGATGCCGACCTCCGGCATGGCGAAAGAAAACCGATCGCCGGCGACGCGATGCGAACCATGCACGGACACGCCGACGCCGCCGCCCATCGCGATGCCATCGATCAATGCAACGTAAGGCTTGCGATAGTTTTTGATCGCCGCGTTCAGCGGATATTCGTCGCGCCAGAATTGCAGCGCCTCGTCATGGCGCCCTGCCTTGCCGAGATCGTAGAGCGCGCGAATGTCGCCCCCGGCGGAAAAGGCTCGCCCCTTAGTTGCGGCGATCACGACGCGCGTCACCGCGGGATCGTCAGCCCAGCGGGCGAGCTGCGTACGCAAGGCAAGCACCATTGCGTGCGTGACGGCATTAAGTGCCTTCGGCCTGTTGAGCGTGACGATCCCCGCCGCGCCACGCCGCTCGAACAGAATGTCGTCCTTGCTCAATTGAGCGCCCACAAATAGGAGGCAACCGCAAGCAATCCGAGCGCGGAGCGACCCCAATGCAGTCGTCCCCACTGGACGATGAGACCGCGTGTCTGGTCGCTCGCCTGCTCGGGCGATGTCGACTTGAGCACTCTGTTGGTGGGCATGATGATGAACATCGTATAGGGCCAGGGGGCGAGTATCAGCGCGGCACCGAGAAGCCAACGCGAGTCATACGTATAAAGAAAAGCAATGATGCCCAGCACGCCCGACACGATCGCGAGGCTCGCCTGCATGATCGCGCCACGTTCGTAGCTCGGCTTCCATTCGGTCAACAACGCCGGGGTGTCGAGCTTCAACCGCGCGGGTTGCTCGGCGACGCTGACATAGACGGCGGCGCCGGCAAAGATCGCGGCCGTCGCCAGAGCCAACTCACCGGTTAACGGCGCGGCGCTCATGCGCCGCCCGCTCAATCAGGCGACCAGACTCCGGCCTTCTGCAGGCGCTCCATCGCCTGATCGGTGAACTCCGCACGTGGACCGTCGCCACCGATCACGAACATCAGGACCGACTCCTGGTTCGGATCGCCTTTGGTGACGTTCTCGAAACGGCGGATCATGCCGGGCGGAAACGACACAACATCGAGCGGACCGAGATCGACGAATTCAACCCTGCCGTTTTCGTCTTCCCAGCTCGCGCGCCAGGTGCCGGTCATCGGGATAAAAGTCTCATTGGTGTCGTGATTGTGCATCTCCGGGCCGTGACCGGGCTTTGCCTTGCAGTAGCCGAGGTTGAAGCCCTCGCTGATCTTGATCGCCGCAAGCTGTGCGGCGTGATCGCCCACCGGCGATGTCACCGCCCCGCCCGATCCTTCGGGCGGTTGAAAGCCGATCACGTTGAACAATGTGCGCTCGCAGCCCGGCATCTTGCTGTCGGGCAGGCCGCCGTCGAAGCCTTTAAGGTCCTTGAAGCGGGCAATGCGCTTTTGCATGTCCTCGCTGGAGAAATAACGGCGTGGAATCTGTTCCATGGTGGCCTCTCCCTTTAATTACCGAGCATAGCGCGGCTGACGATCATGCGCATGATCTCGTTGGTACCCTCAAGTATTTGATGCACGCGCACATCGCGCAAGACACGTTCGATGGGATGATCGCGCAAATAACCATAGCCGCCATGCAACTGCAGGCAGCCATTGACCACGTCGAAACCCGTATCGGTAGCAAGACGCTTCGCCTGGGCAGCGAGGCGCGTTGCGGCCGGCTCGCCTTCCCCGACGGCAACCGCGGCGCGATGCAGCAGCAGCCGCGACGCCTCGAGTTCCGTGGCGTAGTCGGCGACGCGAAATTGCAGCGCCTGGAAATCGGCAAGGCGCGAGCCGAACTGCTTGCGCTCTTTCATGTAGGCAATCGTGCGATCGAGACAGAACTGCGCGCCGCCAATCGAGCAGGCGCCGATGTTCAGGCGGCCGCCATCGAGGCCCGCCATCGCGATCTTGAAGCCCTGCCCTTCACTGCCAACCCGGTTCGCGACCGGAACACGGCAATTTTCGAAGAGGACCATCGCGGTAGGTTGCGTCTTCCAGCCGAGCTTTTTCTCCTGTGCACCGAACGAGAGACCCTTAGTGCTTTTCTCGACGACGATGCACGAGATCCCGCGCGGGCCGCGTTCACCCGTTCGCACCATCACGACGTAGACATCTGAAACGCCGCCACCCGAGATGAACGCTTTCGCGCCGTCGAGCACGTAGTGATCGCCATCTCGCCGGGCGCGCGTGCTCAAACTCGCCGCATCCGATCCGGAGCCCGGCTCGGTCAAGCAATAGCTTGCGAAATGCTCCATCGTGCAAAGCTTGGGAAGAAATTTCCTGCGCACCTCGACGCTGCCAAAAGCATCGATCATCCACGCCGCCATGTTGTGGATCGAAATATAGGCCGCGGTAGAAGTGCACCCTTGCGCGAGCTCCTCGAAGATCAGCGCGGCATCGAGACGGCCAAGCGCGGAGCCGCCGACATCTTCCTTCACGTAAATACCGCCGAAGCCGAGCGTCGCCGCCTTGCGCATGCTGTCGACCGGGAAGATCTCGTTCTCATCCCAGTCGCGCGCATGCGGCATCATCTCGTCGCGCGCAAATGAACGGGCCGTGGCCTGAAATGCAAGTTGTTCCTCGGACAGCTCGAAATCCATGAATGGCCCCGCCTTGACCTAATCGGCTTAGCAAGCAAGGCCGGATCGCGGCAACCAGGCGGCCCTTCGTGCATTTATGGCATATGCTGGAATTTTTCGGCCACCAAAGCATCTAACGGACAGGACCAGGCGCAGCATCCACGGAGGAAACCATGGCTACAGAGGAGAAGAAGCCCGGCGGACCCGACCTTTCAGCCGGCATCCCGGCTGCCGACCTCGCCGAAGGAGCGATGCTGACAGGCCATATCGGCGATGACGAAGTCGTGCTCGTGCGTCAGGGCGGCAGGCTCTTCGCGCTTTCGGCCCACTGCACGCATTATCACGGGCCCCTCGCCGAGGGTCTGCTCGTGGGCGAGACGATCCGCTGTCCCTGGCACCACGCCCACTTCAACCTGCAGACGGGCGAAGCCATCGCCGCGCCGGCTTTGGCCCCGGTGACCTGCTGGTCGGTCGAGGAGAAAGGCGTCAAGATTTTTGTCAAAGACAAGAAAGCGGAGCCTGCTCCCGGCAAGACCGGGGCAAAGGAACGCGTCGTCATTGTCGGCGGCGGAGCAGCCGGCTTCGCTGCCGCGGAAATGCTGCGACGACGTGGTTTCGCCGGAAGCATATCCATGCTCAGCAACGATGACGCGGCCCCGGTCGACCGGCCCAATCTCTCGAAAGATTATCTTGCCGGCAGCGCACCTGAAGACTGGGTGCCACTGCGCGGCGACGATTGGTACGCCGAAAACAAAATCGATCTCAAACTAAAAACCGAGGTTGCCGCGCTCGATGCCAAAGGCAAGGAAGTGACTTTGGGCGATGGCAGCAAGATCAAATTCGACAAGCTGCTATTGGCGACCGGTGCCGAGCCGGTAAAGCTTCCGATCCCCGGCGCCGATCAACCACATGTCCACACGCTGCGTTCATTCGCCGATTGCCGCGCCATCATCGCCAACGCAAAGTCCGCGAAACGTGCGGTCGTCATCGGGGCGAGTTTCATCGGCCTCGAAGCTGCCGCCGCACTGCGCGCCCGCGAAATCGAGGTTCATGTAGTGGCGCCTGAGAAGCTCCCGCTCGAACGCGTGTTCGGGCCGCAGCTCGGCGATTTCATCCGTGCACTGCACGAAGAGCATGGCGTCAAATTCCATCTCGAGGATTCCGTCAGCGCGATCGAAGGCAAACGCGTGACACTCAAGAGCGGCGGCACGCTCGAGGGCGACTTGATTGTCGTCGGAGTCGGCGTGCGCCCACGCCTTACGCTCGCCGAAAAGGCAGGCCTCGCCGTCGACAAGGGCGTGAGCGTAAACGAATTCATGGAGACGAGCACTCCGGGCATCTACGCGGCCGGCGATATCGCGCGTTGGCCCGATCCCATTTCCGGCGAGCGCATCCGCGTCGAGCACTGGGTCGTCGCGGAGCGGCAGGGGCAAGTTGCGGCGCTCAATATGATGGGCGTGAAAACACCATTCAGATCGGCGCCGTTCTTCTGGAGCCAGCACTACGACGTGCCAATCAACTATGTCGGGCACGCGGAGAAATGGGACTTCATCGAAATCGAGGGCGACGTGATGAAGCGCGATTGCGTTGTGCATTATAAATCGGGTGGACGAACCCTGGCCGTCGCCTCAATCTATAGAGACAAGGAAAGCCTTGAAGCCGGGGTGGAGTTGGAACGGCGGGCCGGTTAACTGCGCCGGCGGCTCCTCGCGACACCGGGTAGCGGGACCCCATGAGACCGGCTAAAAGAGCGCCGGGAGTGTATTTATGGCCATAAAGTTCGGCCGACCTTTGGAGCGGAAAATCGGCTTCGTGCCTGTCGAACAGGAGGCACGCGAGGCGACCAATAGCGCCCCACTCGATCTTGCAATCCGCATGCGGCGCAACCGGCGCGCCGAATGGGCCCGCCGCATGGTGCGCGAGCAAGTGCTGACGACCGACGACCTGATCTGGCCGCTGTTTGTCAACGATGGGAACGACACGCCTGTACGGTCGATGCCGGGTGTGCAGCGTCTTTCGATCGACGGGCTTATCCGCGAAGCCGAACGGGCGGCCAAGCTGACTATCCCCTGCGTCGCGCTGTTTCCCTACACGAACCCTGGCCTGCGCGACGATACCGGCAGCGAAGCGGTCAACCCCGACAATCTCGTCTGCCGCGCCATTCGCGCCATCAAGAAAGAAGTGCCGGACGTCGGAATCCTCTGCGACGTCGCGCTCGATCCCTTCACCAGCCATGGCCATGATGGGCTTCTGCGCGACGGCGTCATCCTCAATGATGAAACGGTCGCCGCGCTGGTGAAGCAGGCACTGGTGCAGGCGGAAGCCGGCTGCGACATCATCGCGCCATCGGACATGATGGACGGACGCGTCGGTGCAATCCGCAAGGCGCTCGACACGGCAAATTTCACCGATGTTTCGATCATGTCCTATGCGGCGAAATATGCCTCGGCTTTCTACGGGCCGTTCCGCGATGCAGTGGGGTCGGCCAAGACGCTGACCGGCGACAAGCGCACCTATCAGATGGACCCCGCCAATTCGGATGAGGCCCTGCGCGAGGTCGCGCTCGACATCCAGGAAGGCGCCGACATGATCATGGTCAAGCCTGGCCTGCCCTATCTCGACATCGTCCGGCGCGTGAAGGACACGTTTGCAATGCCGACTTTCGCCTATCAGGTGTCCGGCGAGTACGCGATGATCATGGCGGCGGCGGAAAAAGGCTGGGTCGATGGCGAGCGCGCCATGATTGAAAGCCTGACCGCCTTCAAACGCGCCGGCTGTGACGGCGTGCTGACCTATTTCGCCCCGCGCGTGGCGGAAAAACTCAAAGCAGGTTGACGCGACAAGGGCACACGAACCCTCCTCGTCACTGGCCCGGTGACAGATGAATTCGACTGGTTGAAACTGACATGGGTGAGTTCGCCGTTGGCCAAGGCGTGTCGCGTTTCGAGGATCCGCGGTTGATCCGCGGTGGCGGCCGCTACACGGACGACATCAAGCTGTCGGGCATGGCTCACGCGGTCGTGCTGCGTTCGCCCTATGCGCACGCAAAGATAAAGTCCATCGATACCAGAGCCGCAAAGGCCGCGCCCGGCGTGTTGGCTGTTCTGACCGCCCCAGACGTGAAGGCCGCCGGCTACGGAGATCTCCCGGTGCCTGGCGGCCTCAAGCGCCGCGACGGCTCGCCGATGTACAAGGCGCGCTATCCGATCCTTGCCGAAGACCGCGTGCGCTGGGTCGGCGACTATGTCGCGTTCGTCGTGGCTGAAACGCCGGCACAGGCGCAGGACGCGGCCGAACTTATCCAGGTCGACTACGAAGAATTGCCTGCCGTCACCTCCACGGCCGAAGCGCCAAAGCCGGGCGCGCCGCGCGTGTGGGACGATTGCCCGAACAATATCTGCTTTGTCGAATTGATCGGCGACAAGGCGGCGGTCGAGGCTGCCTTTTCGCGCGCGAGCCACATCGTGCGGCATCGCTTCGTCATCAATCGCGTGACCGCAGCCACGATGGAGCCGCGCGGCGCCGTCGGCGACTACAACATCACGGATGGCCGCTACACGATCTATACGCCCATGCAGCGGCCGCATCCGACGCGCACGGAGCTTGCCAAGGTGCTCAAGGTGCCGGAAAGCAAGATTCGTATCATCACCGGCGATACCGGTGGCAGTTTCGGGATGAAGACGCCGATTTTCAACGAGACGCCGCTGGTGCTGCTGGCGTCAAAGCTGACCGGACGGCCGGTGAAATGGATCAGCACGCGGACGGAAGCCTTCCTGAGCGATGCGCAGGCGCGCGACAACGTGACGGAGGCCGAACTCGCGCTCGACGGCGAAGGGCATTTCCTCGCGCTGCGCGTGAAGACCTTCGCCGCGATCGGGTCCTATCTGCAGCATTCGATGCCGGCTTTCGTGCTCAATGCCGGCACGCTCGCCGGCGTCTACCGCACGCCCGCGATCCATGTCGACATCACGGCGGTATTCTCCAACACCAATCCGATGCGGCCCTATCGCGGCAATGGCCGCCCGGAAGCGGCCTTTGTGATCGAACGCATGGTCGACCTTGCGGCCGGCGAGATGAACATCGATCCGGCCGAACTGCGGCGGCGCAACTACGTGCCGTCCTGCGCCATGCCGTTCAAGACGGGTCTGACGTTCACCTATGACAGCGGCGAGTTCGAGAAGAACATGGATCTCGCGCTCGAACTGTCCGACCGCAAGGGCCTCAAGGCGCGCAAAGCCGAGGCGCGCAAGCGCGGCAAGCTGCTCGGCTTCGGCATTTCCAACACAATCGAACGCGCCGGCGCGCCGAGCACCGAAGGCGCCGAGGTGCGCTTCGATCGTTCGGGCTCCGTGATCCTCTTTTCAGGTTCGAATTCGCAGGGCCAGGGCCACGAGACCGTGTTCAAACAGCTGGTCTGCGATCGCCTCGGCCTCGACCCGCGCGAGGCGCAATATATCCAGGGCGATACCGACCAGGTCTTCTATGGCGAAGGCACTGGCGGTTCGCGTTCGGCGACGCTCGCCGGTTCAGCCTTCCACCTCGCGACCGAAAAGGTCGTGACCAAGGCGCGCGCGATCGCGGCGCACATGCTCAAGGTCGAGGAGAACGATCTCAAATTCGACGAAGGCGTGTTCTCCACCAACAAGACCAACCGCACGCTGACGGTGAAGGAGATCGCTACCGCCGCAAATGATCGGGGGAACCTGCCGAAGGACATGGAGCCGGGGCTGTTCGCGACCGCCGTTTATGTTGCGCCGGCCAATAATTATCCGAACGGCTGCCATATCTGCGAACTGGAAATCGACCGCGAGACGGGTAAGGTCGACATCACGCGTTACAGCGTGGTGGACGACTTCGGCACCGTGCTCAATCCGCTGGTGCTGCACGGCCAGGTACATGGCGGCATCGCGCAGGGCGCCGGCCAGGCGTTGATGGAGGACATTCATTTCGATGGTTCGGGTCAGCTGGTAACAGCCTCGTTCATGGACTACGCCATGCCGCATGCGCACGATTTCTGCGCCATGGAAGTGGAGAGCAACCCGGTGCCGACCAAGACCAATCCGCTCGGCGTCAAGGGCGCGGGCGAAGCCGGCTGCGTCGGTGCGTTACCGGCCATAACGAATGCGCTGGTCGATGCGCTGTCAGAATTCGGCGTCGATCATATCGAGATGCCGGCGACCCCCGAGCGCATCTGGCGGGCGATGCAGCCGCGCTAGCGGTTACGTCCGCAGATATTCCGGAAGGATGCACGGGCCATCGAGCGAATAGCGTCCGGCGCCGGCCGCGCACAGCATCAGGAAGCCGCCGATCATGCTCACGTTCTTCATGAAGTGAACTCATGTTGTTGACGTGAAGCCTATCCGTTTGTTGATTATGTAATATTATCAATTATTTGGTAGATTTTCCTTAGCCAGATTTTGCTCTCGGGCCACCAATGGGGCCACATCAGACAAGCTTGGAGCAAAGAAAAACCCTGGCGCTCAGGCGGGACCAGAACTCGCCCCGTCGCAAGTTCCGGCTACTCCACGCGACATGGAAGTCGGCTCACATAAACGCTGGCCGCGAAGTTAACCACGGCTACAACTCGGCGTTCCTCGTGCCTCCAGGAACCTTTATGTCTCTCGCGATTTGATAGCGGTCTGTGGAGTTTTGTCGTGCGTAACACCCAAGAAATTGCTTGGCGGCGTTTTTGGCTCAAAAACGTGATTACAGATGCCGACACACTTCTGCCTGCAAAAACTTGCCGTCGTCCGGTAACCAGGTGGATGTCCTTGGCGCAGCGACTGGAAGAACTTCACCGGTTGCAAGCGACTGCCGGACCTAAATCGGCACAAGGGTCGCCGCGCCCCCATTACGGTTGAGTCGCGGGCAACGTCTTCAACGCGAGTGCCGAGGCGTTTGTGTGCAAAATTGTGTCCAACTTTTCCGCCTGCGCTCGGCGGATTTCCAGGGCGCATTCCAACCATCGGGGGCTACCATGCAGATTTCGGAAAAGGAGGCAGCCCCACTTCAAGAAAATTACGAAACTTTCTTTTGCTCATTTGAAGAAACTTCCTTTTGCTCACTTGAAGAATCTTTCTTTTGCTCGCTGGATGATGAATCGAGATTGGGCGGGTGTTCGTTGCGGAGCTGGTAGATCCTAACGAGGAATTGCATCTCCTCAATTCTGCTTCTGGTTTCCCTAATGGTCTTCGGAGTTATGTCGCGCCATTCGGAGCCATCAAATTCCATGACTCTTCTCGCGCCCGTCTGAAGAGGCTCGAAATCGTCTATGAGCGTGTCGTGGCGCTTTTTGAACCACTCAATGAGGTGGTCATATTGGCCCATGGCGGGTCCTCCCGCATATGGCGCCCCAAATAAATAACTCCGCTACGGCCAAGATAGAAGTACGATAGCGGCATCTGCATCGTCTGGGCTGCCAACTCGCCCGTTGGCGTCCTTCTCTTGTTTTTCTTTGTCGCAGCGAGGACGGAACTTCGGAACGCTAACAGCGAGCGACTTGTCTCAATAAAGAAAGAGCCTGCGGACGCTATGACTGCGGCTCTTTCCGTGCCATCTCGGAACCCGCCCCAAAAAGCCGGGCTGCCACCGGGGAAGCGATGACAGCCCCGACCGGTGTGGCCGGCTTTCGGGGATTGAGGAGGGACGGGGCCGACCACACAAATGAAAATCCTCGATGCGCGCAGTTGTTCCGGCCATCGGCGCGAGTCGATGGCTTTTAGTTCATCGGGAATAGTGAAAATGTTGAGAATGCGTTCGACAAATTCCCGTGCGGGTTGACTGAAATCATCTTCCTGCCTGCATAATTCGAGCACGAGTTGCGCGATGTGTTGGGTGACATCCCGGGCCCAACCTTCTGTTACATTGAAGGCGATCACCTGCACCGGATTTGAATATTCCCCGTTGGCGATGTCTCTAACGGTTGTCCACTCGTCGGCTTTTGCCTCAGCGATGTAAGCGCGGCCGACATAGCCGAAATCATTCAGTACCAAATGGACGGTCGTATCGCTGCTTGGCACTAAGGTCTGCGTACTCATGCGCACCTCACTCGAAACGGCAAAGGCTGCCAGCGAGGCGCGTTGGCAGCCTTTGTTGCACGTACTCCGGCCGCTGTTGTATGGGATGGGGATGGAAAATAGCGGTCGGCAAATATGAAATTCGTTAGACCACTAAATCGTTCCCGTGGTTTTACAATAGGAACACGTTTCTGGAACAGCGGTCTCGATGGTCTCGGTAACCCAGGGGTCTCCCCCTTACTTTGTCGTGGCTGTTAGGGCCGGGTGCCAACGCCTGGCCCTTTCTTATGTATCGACGAGTCTCGCGTTACACGCGAAGAAGCGATGGCGGATTTCAAGGCGCGGTGGCCAGCTGGCGCTAGTACGTATCGGGGCCAAGGGCATCTTTGAGCGCCTTGAAAGCGATAAGATGAGCGTCTGTCACTCCTGCCTTAAGTTGGCGTCGAATAGAAGCGTGAATAAGCAAAGGTATGTTCGGCCGCTCGCGCCTCTCCGTGGAAGAAATTTGCTCCCACGCTAATTTGTAAGCCGAGCTGTAGAGCTCAACTCTTCGCAAAGTCTCACTTTTCCTGTTTCGCCATTTCTGGGTCGATCCCATGTCGCGCATATAGGTAAGAAGTGGGCTACGACCGTGCGACAAATTGGCAGCCCCCAGGCACTATTCAGGGGCCCTCAGTGTCTTCTGCAATTGCTTAAACAACCGCTTGTCCGGCGCATCGTAGCGAAACCACTTCTTGCCATGGCGGACTAGGGCCTCGTTCTTGGTCACCCGCGCATCATCCACATCACCTTGGCGACGTAAGGCGATGGCGATGGGGTGCCGCTTGGGATCCGCTGTGTCGCCTTTGAGCAAATCATCGGCCCTGACCGCGACCGTAATCTGCTCGCTCTCAGCGACTTCGATTACCGGGAGTCCTTGGATCTTCATCACTGAAATACGCTTGAACTAAGTGACGCGTTACAAGCTCAATATAGGGAAAAAGAAGCGGGGTTGCCAACGACCGCCTAGATAGTTCCGCAAATAGAAGGCCGCGCCCTCGCGCATCCGCCCGCCGATTATCTCCCAAAGATGAGCAAGAGTATGA
>Ga0126382_10000174_pt1 | contig 24043 bp, 22 predicted proteins | sample PanSoiMetPlot_30_FD_92548 | JGI IMG/M metagenome (GOLD analysis project Ga0126382, IMG submission 92548) | Tropical forest soil microbial communities from Panama - MetaG Plot_30 | ecosystem: Environmental > Terrestrial > Soil > Tropical forest > Bulk soil | place: Panama | collected 2016-02-17
CAGCACAAGGCCGTCGTTATTCTTGGTGAGGTCTTCAGCCTCAACCAACAGGCGTCCGATATCAGCTTCCAGCCCAGTCCGTTCGCCAATCACGCGCACGCGAACATTGCTTTTGTGGAGTTCAACCAGATCATTGCGTACGAAGCGGCGAAGAAGACCCATGAGCTCGCCGATTTCGCTCGCCGGTCGCGACCAGTTTTCCGCGCTAAAAGAAAAAATCGTGACGATCTTGATGCCGATTTCTCCGGCCGCGCGAATTGTCCGTCGCAGCGCTTCGACACCGCATCTGTGCCCTTCCGCGCGCGGCAAGCCGCGTGCTGCCGCCCAGCGGCCATTGCCATCCATTATGATGGCGACATGACGCGGCACATCGAATGCCGTCGGAGAGCTTTGCTGGATTTTGGCTTCGGGCATGCAACGCGACCTCAGACCGTGAGGATTTCCTTTTCCTTTGCCGCTAGCATGTGATCGACCTCTGCGATGCCGGCATCCGTCGCTTTCTGAATTTCCGTAGAAAACCGATCGTGATCGTCCTTGCTAATCTTGTGATCCTTTTCTAGTTTCTTGATAACATCCATGGCGTCGCGCCGGACATGGCGTACCGCGACGCGTGCGGTCTCGGCATATTTATGCGCGACCTTGACCAATTCCTTCCGCCGCTCCTCGTTGAGCTCGGGAATGCGAAGACGGATAGTTTGCCCTTCCGTGGCCGGCGACAGGCCGAGATTTGAATTGATGATGGCCCTTTCGACGGGATGAACCAGCGAGCGATCCCAGACATTGACCGAGATAAGCCGCGACTCGGGCACGCTCACCGTTGCCACTTGGTTGAGCGGCATCTGCGCGCCGTAGGCATCGACCATAACAGGGTCGAGCAGATGGGCGGAAGCGCGACCAGTGCGCAGCCCCGACAATTCAGTCTTCAAGACGCTGCTCGCGCCCTGCATGCGGCGCTTGATCTCATTAAGGTCGTGCGTTGTTGCGTTTCCCATGGCAGTTCCTCTAACGCCGCACCTCCATCCTACGGCGCAAATGCCGCGTCAGCCTAGCCGACGACAGTTGCGCGCCCCTTGCCGCGTAAGATGGACTCGATGGCGCCCCTTTCAGCGATAGAAAAGACGATGATAGGCATTCGGTTTTCTCGGGCAAGCGCGAAGGCTGCTCCATCCATGACCCGCAAGTCCTTTTCGATCGCTTCCTGGTGGCTGAGCTTGTCGTACCTTTTTGCCTTAGGATCTTTCTTGGGGTCAGCGGTATAGACACCGTCGACATTGGTCGCCTTGAGCACGGCCTCGGCTTCGAGCTCTGCCGCCCGCAGAACTGCAGTGGTGTCTGTCGTAAAAAACGGATTTCCGGTGCCGGCCGCGAGCAGCACGACGCGCCCTTTACCGAGGTTCTTCATTGCACGCTTGCGGTTATAGGTTTCGCACACCACCGTCATCGCAAGAGCAGACAGCGTTCGCGCCTCGCACCCGGCTCGCTCAATTGCAGCTTCGAGCACCAGACAATTCATCACGGTTGCGAGCATACCAATCGTATCTCCGATAGGCCGTGGAACGCCACGTTCGGATACTCCGACGCCGCGAAAGATGTTGCCGCCGCCGACCACGACGCCGAGCTCAACTCCGAGCTTAGCGCTCGCAGCAAGATCGTTGGCGAGGCGCTGGACCATCGCCTGGTCGATACCGAAGCCATTCGCGGCCGATAGCGCTTCGCCAGACAATTTGACGATGACACGACGGTAGACCGAGCCACTCATGCTTGCGATCCGTATAATCTACAATGCCCATGATGCTATCCGAAATTGCGGATAGATGCCCGACACTGAAGACGACCAAAGTTCGATCAAGTCTGACCGGCGGCGGTCGCCACCTCGGCTACGAAATCAGTTTCCTGCTTCTCGATACCCTCACCGAGTGCATAGCGGACGAAGCCGGTAATCTTGATCAGCCCACCCGCTTTGCCCTCGGCTTCTTTCAGCGCCTGTGCGACGCTTTTCTTGTCATCGAAGATGAACGGCTGCTCCAACAAGCACATTTCCTTGTAAAAGGTCTTTAGTCCCGACTCGACGATCTTGTCGATCACGTTAGCCGGTTTACCCTGTTGGTTGAACTTGTCGGCGAGAACGTTCCTTTCGCGCTCCACAACCACCGGATCTAGTGCGCTAGCGTCGAGTGCCAGCGGATTGGCCGACGCCACGTGCATAGCCAGCTGGCGGCCGATCGCCGCCAACTCATCGGCTTTGCTAGTCGATTCGAGAGCGACAATCACGCCGATCCTTCCGAGACCGTCGGCGACCGCATTGTGCACATACGACCCGATCGCTCCCTTTGCCACCGAAAGCATGGCCGCTCGGCGAAGCGTCATGTTCTCGCCAATCTTGGCGATGGTGTCGGAGATAGACTCTGAAACCGTGATGCTGCCGGCTTTCGCCGCCTTGATCTTTTCGACATCGATTCCGACCGACAGTGCAACATCTGCGATCATTTTCACCAGGCCCTGGAAGAGATCATTCCGCGCAACGAAATCGGTCTCCGAGTTGACTTCAACGACCACACCTTTTGTGCCCTTCACCTGCACGCCGATAAGACCTTCAGTTGTGACGCGGCTTGCTTTCTTGGCGGCTTTGGAAAGGCCCTTCTTGCGCAGCCAATCCTGGGCCGCGGTGATGTCGCCCTTGGTCTCGGTGAGGGCGGCCTTGCAGTCCATCATGCCGGCGCCAGTTGATTCCCGCAGCTCCTTGACCATCTGGGCGCTGATTTTTGCCATTGAACTTCATCCTTTATCCGTTCCGGCAGCGCGTGTCGCGACCGCCGACGTTCGACGGAAACGACGGCCTTACTCCGCCGTCAATTCCTTGGCCTTGGCGATCCAGCTGTCGACGCGGCCAGGCAAGCCGACCTCTTCGCCAACATTGTGCGCGGCCTTCGCATTAAGCTCGGCGATCTGCGAATAATGGAAGATGCCGAGATCGTTGAGCTGCTTTTCGATCGCCGGCGAAATGCCCGGCAGCTTTTTGAGGTCGTCGGCAACCCCACGCGGACCCGGCAGTTGTTCGAAGCCGAGATCGCCGGCAGCCGCAGCTGTCGGCACCTGCTCTGCAACGATCGGCTTTTCGGCGGCGCCGAGATCAACGCCCATTTCGCCCTGCGCACGGGAAATTCCGTCGATCGCTGCCTTGGCGACGAGATCGCAATAGAGCGAGACAGCGCGGCTCGCGTCGTCGTTGCCCGGCACGACGTAAGTAATGCCGGCCGGATCGCAATTGGTGTCGACAACCGCAGCAACCGGAATGTTGAGGCGCTGCGCCTCCTTGATCGCGATGTCTTCCTTATTGGTGTCGATTACGAACAACAGGTCCGGCACGCCGCCCATGTCCTTGATCCCGCCGAGCGAGCGATCAAGCTTGTCTCGCTCGCGTTGCATGGTGAGGCGCTCTTTCTTGGTGTAGCCCGCGGCTTCACCGGAATTAATCATCTCGTCAAGCTTGCGCAGTCGCGCGATCGACGCCGAGATTGTTTTCCAGTTGGTCAGCGTGCCGCCGAGCCAACGCGAATTTACGTAGTACTGCGCGCTGCGCTTGGCGGCGTCGGCGATTGAGTCCTGTGCCTGCCGCTTGGTGCCAACGAACAGGATGCGGCCACCTTTGGACACAGTGTCGCTAACCGCCTGTAGCGCACGATGCAGCATCGGCACGGTCTGGGCTAGGTCGACGATATGGATGTTGTTGCGGGTGCCGAAGATGTACAAGGCCATCTTCGGGTTCCAACGATGGGCCTGATGGCCGAAGTGCACGCCAGCTTCCAATAGCTGACGCATAGAAAATTCAGGAAGCGCCATAATCTTCTCCGGTTGATCCGCCGCGGACGGTTGTGAGCCCATTGGGCCACCGGACGGCCTTTCTTGACCCATTGTCGGGGCCGAAAGCCTGCGTCTGCGTGAGTGATGCCGGGGCTTATATAGGTACAATTTCCGAAATGCAACGCGGCTTCTCCGATCAAGCAGTTAAGGAGCGATTCATGAGGGGATGCCGCAAGCAGAGCCGGATAGATGCCCGGCTCAATTTCCAAACCTTATCGATCGCTAGCACGATTACTGAAACTTTGGTTCCGTTTTGGCATGCAGGTTCGGTACACCGCAAGCTTGGTGCAGTGCCTAGGTAGTGTAGGCGTATTTATCGGCCTCGTCGTTACACGCGCGAATGGCCATCGATCTGGACGCTTCTGTTTGGTCCTCGTCTTGGGCGTATGCATAAGCGTTCATGTATGATTACGCGGGGATTTTGTAGCGCACTGCTCTGCAAGCGTCGACGCGGTGCTGGCAACGGCGAACGCGGCCAGAACCCGCGCAACCGGAAGATATTTGCTCGGTGCGACAAGTTTCTTCACGTCACACCTCGTCTTTGACGATTTAAGCAACCTGAAGTGCGTCTCGGGCGATGCGGTTGGACCGGCACCCAATATCGACAACTAGGCTCTGGCCGTCTTTGTTGTCGCGCTCTTCCTGTTCACACGGCGTTATCCCAATTTGTTCCGTTAAACGCACCAGCTCGGCTATTGAGCGAACGGCCATCTTTTCCATTATTCGACCGCGGTGCACCTTGATGGTCTTTTCAACCGTGCCCAATGCCCACGCGATTTGCTTGTTTAGACGGCCAGCAATGACATGCCTTAGCACTTCCGCTTCGCGGGGCGTCAACTGGGCCAGCTTGTGTTTGATCTCTGCGAGTTCCGCCTGTCTCTGATGTAATTTTGTTTGCCGCTCGCTTGCGATGGCGAGGGCGGCCAATAAAGCGTTGCCGTCAACGGGCTTGATTAGGAAATCGATCGCGCCCGCCTTCATTGCATCAACGATCGTTGGCGCATCTGTCGTGCCCGATATGAAGATGATCGATCGCTCGAGCTCACCCTTGCACAGTGCTGCCTGCAATTCGCGGCCATCGATGCCAGGCATCAGCAGGTCGAGAACGATGCATCCGGCGTCCTCCGCGCAGTCCAACGCAAGTAACTCATCGGCCGATGAAAAGGTTCGCACCGTGTAGCCGGCCGCACGGACGAAACGCGCAAGCGACTTGAGCACCCCAGCATCGTCATCAACGATGAATACGGTGAAATCCCGCTCGACGGTCAGTCTTGCCGTGATGTGCGGCACACCAGGTGCACAGAATGACGGCGTCTCGCGCAGAAGCGCAGAAGAACTCGATGGCTTAACGAAGATATTCATGTCTCCCGACCCACAATGACAAAATCACATGTCAATTTTTCTTGTTATCGGGGAGACTAAGACGGGCGCGTCAAAGCGCTCTATTACACAGTGGTAGCCGCTATCTATACCTTGGTTTGAACCGGCTCGCCATAATCAAAACGGTGAACGCCGGCCCTACAGTCTTCCGCCAGGCCACGTCAGTACGATAAATTGGTTGGCAGCGCTCAGGCGGCGCGATCGAGTGCCTCGTTCAGGCACGTGATCAGGTTCTCATCGTTAAACGGCTTAGACAAAAATCCGACCGCGCCAGCAGCGAGTGCCTGAGTCCGGGCCTTAATCTCGGGAAAAGCCGTGATAAAGATGATTGGCAGGCTGTGTCCTTGCGCAATCAACCGGCCCTGCAACTCTATTCCGGTCATGCCGGGCATTTGCACGTCTGTAATCAGGCAGTCAGTCTCAGAGACACGGTCCGATTTCAGGAACGCTTCAGCGGAATCAAACGCAGCGGTACCGTAGCCAAGCGACCGTACAAAGCTGGTTGTAGCTCGGCGGAACGATTCGTCGTCGTCAACAATTGCGATCACAGGCACCTTCGACAAGCTAGCCCCCTCGTCGCTGGTATACATAAAGAATCCTCCGCGCATGCGCACGGTTCCGAAGGTAACGTTTAACTATCGGAAAGGGACTAGGAATTACACCAAGGTATAGTTGCCCTAGGATTTCGTTCGGCGAATCCCCAAAATATCCGCCATTTTAACAAGATCAGCCAAGGATTTCGCACCCATCTTTCTTGTGACCTTACCCCGGTGCACCTTGACCGTGATCTCGGTTACGCCGATTTCGGCCGCCACCTGTTTGTTCAAAAGACCTCCGGTTACCCACGCCATGACCTCTTGCTCCCGCGGCGTCAGAGTATCGAATCTCGCTTTCAGCTCGGAAATCGCCTTCTCGCTTGCGTAGTTGGTCCGCGAGCGTTCGAGCGCGACTTGAACGGCATCGAGAAGATCTTGGTCGCGAAACGGCTTGGTCAGGAACTCGACTGCGCCGGCCTTCATAGCCTTCACGGTCATCGGGATATCGCCGTGACCAGTAATAAAAATAATTGGAATCTGGATTTTCGCCTTCGCAAGTTCAGTCTGAAAATCCAGCCCACTCACGCCCGGCAGCCTGACGTCAAGAATAAGGCAACAGGCGGCATCTGGCCGCTTTGCTGCAAAGAATTCCGCTGTCGAAGCGAATGCTTCGACACGCAATCCTACCGACCGTATCAAATTGCTGACTGCGCCGCGCAGCGAAGCATCGTCGTCAACGACGAAAACGATTGGCGCCGCGTCAGGACGCTCGGGTTTCATTCGACGGCCGTTTCATTAAGGCGCGGTATCATTGAACGCCAGGCAAGACGATGTGGAACACGGACCCATGCGGTACGCCCGCTGACACCGATAAACTTCCACCGTGAGCTTCGACGATTGACCGACATATTGCTAACCCCATCCCCATGCCGTTGGTTTTAGTGGTGAAAAAAGCGTCAAAGATGCGATCCAGGTTTCGCGGATCTATACCGGCCCCGGAATCTTGCACTGATACGGCCACTCCATTCGAATCGAACGGCCTCGATCTCACGCGCAGCAGCCGAACTCGATCTTTAATGCTGCGCATTGAATCGGCAGCGTTTGTGACAATATTCAAGACGACCTGCTGAAGCTGTCCTTTGTGCGCAGGGATCAAGGGAAGCTGCTCAGCCAACTCAAGGTCAACCACGATCCGTCCGGCCTGCAGTTCGCCGCGTGCCATCGCGATCGTTTCTCGAATGAGCTCGTTCGCATCAAGTGGCACTCCGCCGTGATCACCCTTGGCAAACATTGCGCGGATTGATTGGATCACTTCGTTAGCCCTGTGCCCGTCTCCTATGATGTGCTTGAGGCTCTCGCGCACCTCGTGGAGATCGGGCCGAGGCCTGTCGAGCCATCGCAGACCGGCATTGGCATTCGTTACGATCGCTCCAAGCGGCTGTTTGATCTCATGCGCGATCGCAGCCGACATCGCCGCCAAAGTTGTGCGGCGAGAGGCCTCCGTAAGTTCTTGCTGGGCGTCCCTCAATTTTCCCTCAGCTTCCTTGAGTTCGGTGATGTCACGCGCCATGGCATAGATTCGGCCCTCGTTTTGAACGGCCTTCCACGACAACCAACGATAAGAACCGTCCTTATGACGGAAGCGGGTCTCAAAACGCTGCGTTATCTTGCCAGCTGCAATCTGCTTAGTCTCGGCGCGCGTCTTTTCCCGATCATCCGGATGCAGCAGCCATTGGGAATTCTTGCCGAGCAGTTCTGACTCCGACCAGCCGAGTACGACAGTCCAGGCTGGGTTGACGCTGGCGTATTTGCCATCCAGATCCGTCACCAGCAGCAAATCCTGTGAGACATTCCAGATCTGCAAACGTTCATGCGTCTCGGCTTTGACACGCTCCTCAAGCGTTTCGTTAAGCTCGCGCAACGCTCTCTCGGCTTCGAGCTGCTCCGTAATGTCCGTGTTGGTGCCGAACCAGCGTACAACTTTGCCGGTTTCGTCACGGATTGGCAGAGCACGCGAGAGGAACCACCGGTACTTGCCGTCTCGACCCCGCAGCGGGAAGGTGTCCTCCCACGGCTTATCGCTTTTGAAACTTTCTCGGATGTGTCGAACAACGCGCTCGAGGTGGTCGGGATGGTGCAATTTCTGCCAGCCAAAGCCCTGCATCTCTTCGAATGTGGTTCCCGAATAGTCGTACCAGCGTTTGTTGTACCAGTTTCGCTTGCCGTCCGTGTCGGCCGTCCAGGCAAACTGACTGATGTTGTCGGCAAGTTCGCGGAAGCGTGCCTCGCTTGCACGCAGTGCATGCTCGCTGGCCGCGAGGACAGCTTCAGCGCGCTTGCGCTCAGTTAGGTCCTCCGCCACGACATTAACCCCGACAATTTTTCCTTCGGTAGTCTTCAAAGGATGCCAGTTCGTGATCCAGACGTGATCGGCGTTGCTTTTGTCGGCTTTCTGTCCGCGAACTTCGATACCAGTGATAGGCTCACCCGTGCGTGCGACGGTTTGGACTAGTTTCTCCACCTGATCTGCTACACGGGGAACAGTTTCACGAACAGAGCGTCCGATATGATCAGCTACCGAAATACCGCAGATTTCCGTCAAACGTTGGTTGATCTGCACGTAGTGGCAATTGAGCGAAAGGAACGCAAGCCCCACTGGAGCGGTGTCGTAAATCAGCTGAAGCTCGGGCAGACGTTCATACAGCTTCTTGCTTTGCTTCTGCCGTTGCGAAGTCTTGCCCGCCCCACCTGAAGGCAGGCCACGCTGCGAGCGGGCACGTTTAACCTTTGCCGGTTTTTGCATCACTACTGACTTGGCAAACGGCTGACTTGGGAAGCGGCGCGAAATATCGAAACGTACATGACAATCGCGACCTTTGGAACAAACACGCGAATTAACCCTGGTTGATGGCTTTTCGGGTATGACCGGTCGATACCTTCGTATAGACCGGCTTCTCTTTTCGATATTGGGCGTTAACCAGCGTACAGTGGCTTAGTTGGACGTCACCGCCCTAGGCTCCCTGCCAATAACAAGCCGAATTCGATGCAGGGAGCTCACGATGATCAGGACTTTGGCGATTGCCAGCCTCCCGGCCGCGGCCTTGACCGGCGGCGTTGTCCTTTTTGCCGCGCCTAGCACAGAAGTAAAGGCAAACACTCCCTCAGCGAAAGGCGACAGGCTCGAAGCTCAGCGAGCCACGAACGCATCGTGCGAGTTGTCTTCGCCCACCAATTGTCGACCCTGAAGTGAGTCCGCCAGAGCTCTTGGGAGGTCTTTGTCATGCTGTCCACCGGCAAGATCCACGGGATGAGCCTGACCTTTGCCGCGACGTTTGCGGTGGTCACGTTGCTCAGGGCTGACGCGGCGTTTGCCGATCCGCTCAGCTTCGCTTCGCCATTCAGCAACACCAACCTCATATTCGCGCCCGCCATGCGTGAGCCCAAGGATGAGGATGAAGCGCCGGCTCAAGTTCCAGCGCGCTTGCATCGTCACGTTGTGGATTATCCGACTCGCGAAGCGGCGGGCACCATCGTTATCGATACGCCGAACACCTACCTCTACTATGTGCTCGGTGGTGGCAAAGCCATTCGTTACGGAATCGGCGTCGGCCGTGAAGGCTTCACGTGGTCGGGCGTAAAGGCAGTCGAGCGCAAAGCGGAATGGCCGGACTGGATTCCGCCGGCCGAGATGCTTCAGCGGCAACCGTATCTGCCCCGCTTCATGGCGGGGGGCCCCGGAAATCCACTAGGCGCACGCGCCATGTATATCGGCGGCACTGTCTACCGGATCCACGGAACGAATGCCCCCTCGACTATCGGTAAGCAAGTGTCGAGCGGATGCATCCGGATGCTCAATGAAGATGTCATCGACCTTTATGGGCGGGTGAGTGTTGGGACAAAGGTCGTTGTCCTGCCGATGCACCAGACCCGCGGACAGACAGTGGCGAGCCAAGATCAATCAATTTCGCCTACAACGAGAAGTGCAGCCGCCCACGTAGCTCGCGCGCACGGAGTTTACTGAAACACATCGAATCTTTTTGCGATAAGTTCGGTTACACAGAGGCACACCATGAACAACTCACTCTGGTCCGCGGGTCGCAACACTCATCTCAAGATCGTTGCTGTTTCGCTCATGGCTTCGATCGTTGTGGTCGTGATCGGAATCACTGCGCGCCTTGATGGCGGCGCCAGTAAAATTGTGGTCAAGGCCGGAAAGCCCACGATTTATACAGACAACGCCGGATCCACAATTCGCTGAGCGGCACGAGTGCTTTACTTCATTCAGCTGACATCAATGTGAACGGTTTCGTGGGCTCGAACCTGTTCGCGGAGTCCCCCGAGCGGCGGCGTCAGCGGACGCAAGGCGGCAATGTTGCCGATCGCCGCAGTCGCGTTCGACATGACCTTCGGCACGGTGTTTCTGATTGTGGTGCCGCATCGCGGCTACGGACAATTACAAGCGAAATATTTGCGAGTATCGCCGTTTGATCTCTTCGCGTTGAGTCTCGACCGCGGTGGTTCCGTCTTTCCACACCTTGATTGCGGCTAGGGGTGTGCGGACCGGTCTGTCTGTCACCAGCGCATGCATAGAGCGCAATCCGCCCAGATTGCTGAACAGCTCTTACCCTTCGGGGCTGAAAAGATAACTCTGGAATAGCAACGCGGCGTTGGGCTGCGGCGCGACGAGAAAGGTTCGCAGAAGGCTGCACGATGGATGGTGTGCGACGCGCGAACGACCGGGAATTTCTGCTCAAAAGGCTTTGCCGACTTTTGGGCAAGTTGGAGATCGACTGACGCGTGCCACGTGAATTGGCCCTCCTTGGTCGCAGCGGCAATCAGCGTAATTGTTTCCGCTGGCGGCGCTGCGGCGCGCAGCGGTGCCGCATAGACAAGCGACAGCGCCGCAGCCTTGAGGAGGCTACGACGCGAAAGTGGGCGCCATCTCGCTTAGGTAGGCGCCACGCTCTCTCCTAAATAGAGTCACCGGGACAAGCCCGGTGACGACATGAGGGTTTACAATGCCTCAACCTGCACGACGCCTGGCAAGGCCTTGATCGCACCCGCGATCTGCGGCGAAACTTTGAATCGTCCGGGCAGTTTGACCTCGACTTCAGTGCCGCGCTTGAGCAGTAGCACTACGCTGACTTCCCCATCGCCGCTGGCATCGGTCGGACGCGACGCGGGCTCGAGCCGCTTGGCCACGGCCTCGAGTGGCGCGCCATCCCGAAGGAACACGCGCAAGCCTTTTTGCAAATTGGCAGCGGCGTGATCGAGAGAATCGACCGACTGTATACGCGCACGCACCTCATCTCCCTGCACTTCCGCCGACAAAAATAGCAGGACCGCGTTGCCGGGCTCGAGAAGATCGCGGTGTTCGGCCAGGCCTTCCGAGAAGATCACCGCTTCAAAATGTCCGCTCGGGTCCGACAGACCAATGATGCCCATCTTGCTGCCAGTGCGCGTGCGGCGTTCGATCCGCGACACGACGGTTGCCGCGACACGACCGGCGGTCGCGCCCACCTTGACCGCGCGTGCAAACTCTGCCCAGGGCTGCACGCGCAACTTCTTCAGCACCGCAGCATAGTCGTCGAGCGGGTGCCCGGACAGGAAGAAGCCAACGGCTTCGTATTCCCGACGCAGACGCTCCGCCGGCAACCAAGCTTCGACCTGTGGCAGCGCGATCTGCTCGCGTGCCGCACCCCCGCCGAACAGTTCGTTCTGGCCGATAGCCGCAGTGTCGTGAGCGCGTTGCGCACGGGCAAGCACAGAATCAACAGCAGCAAACACGCGCGCGCGGTTTTTGTCGAATACATCGAACGCCCCGGCTGCGGCAAGACTTTCGAGCACCCGTTTGTTCACCGCTCGCGGATTGACGCGCGCCGCGAAGTCCGCGAGATCCGCGAATACGCCGTTCTCTCGTCCTGCGATGATCGCTTCGACCGCTTGCCTGCCAACGCCTTTGAGTGCGGCGAGCGCGTAAATGATCGTATTGCCCTGAACTTCGAAATCTACCGCCGAGCGATTGATCGAGGGCGGGTCGACGCTGATACCAAGCCGCTCGGCTTCTGCACGGAACTCGGCGAGCTTGTCGGTATTGCCCATGTCGAGCGTCATGGTCGCCGCCAGGAACTCGACGGGATAATTCGCCTTCATATAAGCAGTCTGATACGCAACCAGCGCGTAGGCGGCGGCGTGGCTTTTATTGAAGCCGTATTCAGCAAAACGTTCGAGCAGGTCGAAAATGGCGTCTGCCTGGTAGCGCTCGACCCCGCGCTCGACTGCACCAGAAACGAAGCGTTCGCGCTGCGCCTGCATCTCCTTCTTGATTTTCTTGCCCATCGCGCGCCGGAGCAGATCGGCTTCTCCGAGCGTGAAGCCCGCGAGGATCTGCGCGGCCTGCATCACCTGTTCCTGATAGATGATGACGCCGAACGTCTCACGCAGGATAGGCTCAAGCCTCGGATGGACGTAGTCAGCCCGCTCCATGCCGTGCTTGCGCGCGCAATAGGTCGGGATGTTCGCCATCGGGCCAGGGCGATAGAGCGCAACTAACGCGATGATGTCCTCGAACCGGTCGGGCCGCATGTCCAGGAGCGCCCGCCGCATGCCCGCACTTTCCAATTGGAAAATCCCGACGGCTTCGGCGCGAGCCAACAACTCATAGGTATTCCTGTCGTCGAGCGGAACCGTGGCAAGGTCTATGTCGGTGCCGCGCCGTTTCACGAGTGCCACCGCGGTCTGCAAAACCGTAAGAGTCTTCAAGCCAAGGAAATCGAACTTCACCAGGCCAGCCTGCTCCACCCATTTCATGTTGAACTGGGTGACCGGGATGTCTGATTTCGGATCACGGTAGAGCGGCACCAACTGCGATAGCGGGCGATCGCCGATAACGATGCCGGCTGCGTGAGTCGAAGCGTGACGATTGAGGCCTTCGAGCTTTTGGGCGATATCGAAGGCGCGCTTGACCACCTCATCGCGATCGCGTTCGGCCTGCAGACGCGGCTCCCCCTCGATCGCCTGTTTGAGCGAGACCGGTGCCGCCGGATTCTGCGGCACCAGCTTGCAAAGTTTGTCGACCTGTCCATAAGGCATTTGCAGCACGCGACCGACATCGCGCAGCACGCCGCGCGCCTGCAACGTGCCAAAAGTGATGATCTGAGCGACTTGGTCGCGACCGTAGCGCTCCTGAACGTAGCGGATCACTTCATCGCGACGGTCTTGGCAGAAGTCGATATCGAAGTCCGGCATCGACACACGCTCGGGATTGAGGAAGCGCTCGAAGAGCAGCCCGAAACGGATCGGATCAAGGTCGGTGATGGTCAGCGCGTAGGAAACGAGCGAACCCGCACCTGAACCGCGGCCGGGTCCAACGGGTATGCCCTGTTTCTTCGCCCATTGGATGAAATCGGAAACGATCAGGAAATAGCCGGGGTATTTCATGCCGGCGATCACACTAAGCTCGAAATCGAGCCTTTCCCGATACTCATCGACAGTATGACCTGGCGCGACGCCCGCGGTTTCAATTCGGCGTTCAAGGCCCTCCTCCGCACGCTTGCGCAGTTCGCTCCCTTCATCGAGCATCTTTTCGTTATCGCCTGTCGAAAAGCGCGGGAGAATGGGTTGGTGCGTGCGTGGGCGGAAGGCACAGCGTTGCGCGATCTCGACCGTGTGAGTTAGGGCCTCCGGCAGATCGCGGAACAGCTCAACCATCTCGGCTCGGCTCTTGAAGCGGTGTTCGGGCGTCAGCTGCCGACGGTCGTTTTCAGACAGCAACCGGCCCTCAGCAATACAGATCAGCGCATCGTGAGCCTCATAGTCCTGCGCCGACGCGAAAAAGGGTTCGTTGGTGCCAACCAGAGGCACTCCCTTGCCGTAGGCCAAGTCGATCAACACCGGCTCGCTACGACGCTGCGACGGCGTTCCGTGTCGCTGCAATTCCATGTAGAGCCGGTCGCCAAAAAGCTTGAGCAATGCGTCAAGCCGGCTGGCTGCCAGGTGACTCTGTCCGGCGCCAATTGCCGTATCGAGAGGACCACCTGGGCCGCCCGTCAGCGCGATGATGTCCGCGGTTTCCCCTTCCAGCCATTCGAGCTTGAGCCTTGGCGGTTCGTTCGGTGGTGTATCGAGAAACGCGCGCGAATTGAGCCGCATAAGGCTGCGATAGCCTTCGGACCGCGCAGCGAGAAGCACAATTCGTGATCGTTCGGGGTGAGCATTCCCGTTGCGGGGGGCATGGTCGGAATCGCCGAAATCTACGGCAAGCGCGCAGCCAATGATCGGCTGAATGCCGTAGCCCGAGAGCTTCTCGGAAAATTCGAGCGCCCCAAACATGTTGTCGGTGTCTGTCAATGCAAGTGCGGGCTGACGGTCGACTTTCGCCAATTCGGCGAGGCGCGCGATTGTGAGCGCGCCCTCCAGCAACGAAAAAGACGAGTGCACGTGCAAGTGCACGAAATCGAGATTGCTCATGGGTGATTCCTTCTGGCACCCAGAGTGAGGACAGTTGGCTCCCTCGTCCACTGTCTGCGACGTCCGGTTACCCCACTTATGCCGGCTTTCAACAGGATGAAAGTTCATTCCGAGGCGCCGACGAAGTCCACAAACCCGAAATCCAGAACTACACATCTTCCGCGCGGCTCTGGATTCCAGGGTTCGCTCGCTACGCTCGTACCGCGCAATGACGGTAGGCCTTAAAGATTCCCCAAAACCTGCGCCCAGATGGCGATCATCCCGATGAACAGCGCCAGCGAGGCGAGCGCCGCGGCTTCATGAACTATCGCTTTCAACATGGCTTCCCTCCCAGAACGGAGAGAGAACATAGTTCAGTGTTTGTTCTTGAGTCAAGCGCCCGCCTGTTAAAAAAAATACCTGTGAAATAAGACACTTCTGAAGTTATCCTCAGCCATTACGTGGGGCCCGCGTTACTGCATTTCCACGATTTTGCCTTCCCGCAAAGTGACGCGCCGGTCCATGCGGGCTGCGAGGTCCATATTGTGGGTCGCGATGATAGCCGCGATGCCGGACGCTCTCACAAGCTGCGACAGTGCGTTGAAAACGTGCTCAGCAGTGTGGAGATCAAGGTTACCAGTTGGCTCGTCCGCTAGGAGGATGCGCGGGGCATTGGCGACCGCACGGGCAATCGCCACTCTCTGCTGCTCGCCGCCTGATAGCTCCGATGGCCGGTGATTGAGGCGCCCGCCCAGGCCCAGATATTCAAGCAGTTCGACCGCCCGTGTCTTCGCTTCCGTGCGCCCGAGCCCGCGGATCATCTGCGGAAGCAGCACGTTTTCCAGCGCCGAGAACTCCGACAGCAGATAGTGAGACTGATAGACAAACCCGATCTCATTGCGCCGGATGCGGGTGCGCTCGTGGTCGGCCAAAATCGACGTCGAATGGCCATCGATGTAGACGTCGCCGTGGTCGGGATGCTCCAGAAGGCCGGCGATATGCAGTAGCGTCGACTTGCCGGCGCCCGAAGGCGCTACCAGAGCGACCGACTGCCCGCCCCAGAGTGCGAGTTCGATCCCGTTGAGCACGTGCAGCGTTTCATCGCCCTGCCGATACTGACGCTCGATATCGTGCAGGAACAGAACCGGGATGTCCTCTACCTGACGCGCCTGCGGTTGCTCGTGCTCAACGGTTTCCACCCTGGCAGCGGTATTTGCTTTATTCATAACGGAGCGCCTCCACTGGATCGAGGCGCGCCGCGCGCCAGGACGGATAAAGCGTCGCGAGCAGCGATAATACGAGCGCCATTATGACAACTGCGGTTGTTTCACCCGAATCCATATCGGCGGGCAGATGCGACAAGAAATAGAGCTCAGGTGAAAACAGCTCTGTATTGGTGAGCCAGGACAAGAATTGCCGGATGCTCTCAATGTTAAGGCAAATCACCACACCGAGCATAAACCCCACAATGGTGCCGACCACGCCAATGGAAGCCCCGGTGATCAGGAACACCCGCATGATCGCGCCTTGGGTCGCACCCATTGTACGCAGGATAGCGATGTCTTGCCCCTTGTCCTTCACCAGCATTATCAGGCCGGAAACAATATTGAGCGCGGCGACCAATACGATGAGCGTCAAAATAAGGAACATCACGTTTCGCTCAACCTGCAGCGCGTTGAAGAATGTCGCGTTGCGCTGCCGCCAGTCGATCATGAAGACCGGCCGTTCAGCTGCGTCCTCGACCACCTTGCGATAGCGATCAATGCGATCGGGATTGTCCGTGTAGACCTCGATCGCGGTGACATCGCCGGCGCGGTTGAAATAACCCTGTGCCTCCTTCAGCGGCATAAACACCATGGCGTTGTCATATTCTGACATACCAATCTCGAAGACCGCAGCAATTTTGTAGACCTTGATGCGCGGTGTCGTGCCCATCGGGGTCACGGCGCCGCGCGGTGCGACGAGCGTGATGTTATCGCCCGAACGCAGCGAAAGCTGGTCGGCAAGTCTTCTCCCGATTGCAACGCCCTGCTCTTCATCAAACCCTTTGAGCGAGCCCTGCTTGATGTTGTTCGCGACAGAGGGAAGTTTTTCAAGATCCATCAGGCGAATGCCGCGTATCAATACGCCGCCGGCATTGAACGGCGACGATGCAAGTGCCTGACCCTCGACAATCGGCGCAGCAAGCCGGATTCCCTGAACGTCGGCGACCCGTGCCGCCACCTCCGCCCAGTCAGTGAGGGGTTTCTCCAGTGGCTGGATTAGCAGATGTCCATTCAGGCCAAGGATCTTGTCGAGCAGCTCTTTTCGGAAGCCATTCATCACCGCCATAACGATGATCAGCGTCGCGACCCCGAGCATGATCCCCAGAAAAGAAAACCCGGCAATCACCGAGATGAATCCTTCCTTCCGCCGCGCTCGCAGGTAGCGCAGCGACAGCATCCATTCGAACGGGGAGAAGGCCCGCGTCCCGTTGGGCTCGGTCATCGGCGGTTTGTTCCCGCGCTCGACTGTTCACACAGATTCTGGCGGATTCGTGCCAAGGGCGCGAGAGCAAAACCCTTGGCAACACACAGGATTATGGGGGAAATGTCTCAGTCGCGCGCTTCACCCTCCCGTAGGGAGAGGTCGGATCGCGAAGCGATCTGGGTGAGGGGTTACAGACTAACGAGCGGGCGGCCCCTCCCCTCAAAACCTATCCCCAATTGGGGAGCGGCAGCACCCTGTGCGTGCGGTGACGTCAGCGTGACAACAAATCGAGGGCCGCAGCGGGGCTGAGGCTTTCCCGGCTGCTATCGGCGCGTCTCTTGACTTCGACCTTGCCCTCCGCCAGCCCGCGCGGGCCGACCAGTACCTGCCAAGGGATACCAATGAGATCCACTGTCGCGAACTTTGCCCCTGGCCGTTCATCAAGGTCATGATAGAGCACCTCGATCCCTTTGGCAGCGAGATCGCGGTGGAACTGCTCACACGCGGCATCGGTATCCGAAGCGCCCTGCTTCAGGTTAAGGATTGCTACCTTGAAAGGTGCTACCGGCTCGGGCCAGATAATGCCGGCCTCGTCGTGCGATGCCTCGATGATGGCGGCAACCAGCCGGCTTGGCCCAATACCATAAGAGCCCATGTGGACGGGCACGTCTTTACCGTCGTGCATTGTGACCACGGCCTTCATCGGCCCGGAATATTTGGTGCCGAAATAAAAGATGTGGCCGACCTCGATGCCGCGCGCAGATACCTGCTTGTCGACGGGCACTTTGCCGAAGGCCGCAACATCATGCATTTCCGATGTTGCAGCATATTGCGATGTCCACTTATCGACGATCTTCTGGAGGCCCACAACGTCGTCGAAATTTACGTCGGCTGCCGGCACCTCCATGTCGAGGTAGTCTCTGTGGCAAAAGACTTCCGATTCACCCGTCTGCGCGAGAATGATAAACTCGTGCGACAGATTCCCTCCAATCGGACCGGACTCCGCGCGCATCGGAATCGACTTTAGTCCCATGCGCGCAAAAGTGCGCAGGTAAGCTACGAACATCTTGTTGTACGAATGTGTAGCGCCGGCCTGATCGAGATCGAATGAATAAGCGTCCTTCATCAGGAATTCGCGGCCGCGCATCAGCCCGAAGCGGGGGCGCACTTCGTCGCGGAATTTCCACTGAATGTGATAGAGATTGAGTGGCACATCCTTGTACGAACGCACATAGGCGCGGAAGATTTCAGTGATCATCTCCTCATTGGTCGGACCGTAGAGCATGTCACGTTCATGCCGGTCCTTTATGCGCAGCATTTCCTTTCCGTAGACCTCATAGCGTCCGCTCTCGCGCCAGAGGTCCGCCGACTGGATCGTCGGCATTAGCAATTCGATCGCGCCGGAGCGGTTCTGTTCGTCACGCACGATCTGGCAAATTTTCTGCAACACGCGGAAGCCGAGCGGCAGAAAGGCATAGATGCCCGCTGCCTCCTGCCGCATCATGCCGGCGCGCAACATCAGCCGATGCGACACGATCTCGGCCTCTTTTGGCGTCTCACGAAGGATCGGTAGAAAAAAACGGGATAGGCGCATGGACTTTGTGAAGAATCCCCGAGGCGACGGGTCAGAGAAAGCGGATCGGGTGAAAAAAACAAGGGCCGGGCTCGTTTTTCAGGAATTTATCGAGGGTTGCGGGATCTATATCGATGCTAGGCTGGCTATCAGACCGATTCTGAGCGCGGCAGCTTTTGCGCTCGCCCTGTAGACGGCATTGTGGGGTCTTGCGCCGATGCATGAGGCCCCGTGGGGCGGTCCATTTGCGATTAATACGCTCTCGGAACCTGGAAGCGCCGGTGACGGTTACTTCGCATCCGGGGCAAACGATCTTGCTTGAGGCGCTGATTGTGAGTGAGCGCTGATGTCACAAAAGTACTGACAGGCTTCCGATGATCGGCTAGCGTCACTTCTCGTTCGTACGAGCGGAACTCGGACGCAAGACCGGTTCCAAACCTGCGGTCTAAGTCTTGGGAGGAAGCACGTCCCGGCGCGTTAGTCGCCGCCCTCCCCGAAAAACAACAATTGCTGGGGAGAAGGACGTATCAATGCAAAGAGCAGGGCCCCGCGCCCTGCTTTTTTTCGCAACGCCGTCCAGATCAGTGACGTGGCGGGCCGGAAATGGCCATAAGCATGTCGTAAGGGATCAGGTCCTGCGTGTAGATGATGTACAGGATTCCAAAAATCACGGTAGCCACGAGCGTGGTCCAACCTAGTTTGCTCCATACGCGGTGTATTGCCGGTGCACCCGGATCAGTGCCAGGCGTGACCTCGCCGCTTTCCTCCTGATTGCGTACACCCCAAGGAAGCACAGCGAACAGCGTCACCCACCAGATTAGGAAATAGATCGCGATGACGGTGGTCGCGCTCATCTTATGAGCCCGTAGGTTTGATATGGCCCGTGGTTTGCAACCGACACTCCGTGGCACACGCTTCAGCGTGCGAACCCAGAATCCAGATACAAGCACTATCTTTTTGTCTGGCTTCCGGGTTCGACGCTCCCAGCCGTCCCAGAATGACACATTGCTTGTTCATGCCTGTTCTAGTTCGACCAGCGTGCCGCAGAAATCCTTTGGATGTAAAAAAAGAACAGGCCTGCCGTGAGCACCAATTTTGGGCTCGCCGTCGCCAAGCACGCGCGCGCCCTGGGCTTTGAGCGCGTCACGGGCGGCGCGAATGTTCGCCACTTCGTAGCAGAGGTGATGGACGCCGCCGTCAGGATTGCGCTCAAGGAATTTTCCAATAGGCGAGTCTAGACCCAGCGGTTCAAGAAGCTCGATCTTTGTGTTGGGCAGCGTGACGAAAACCGTAGAAACGCCGTGGTCGGGCTGCGTCACCTTGTCCGAAACGTTGGCACCCAGAGTATCCCGATAGACCTTGGACGCCTTGGCGATGTCTCGCACGGCGATAGCGACGTGATTAAGACGACCGATCATGAATATCCTCGTCTGAGTGCATTCAGGCGCATCATAGGTTCGATTGGGCTGCTCGTCATTCGGGGACGGCCCCAAGGGCCTGACCCCCCAATCCTAGAAACAGATTCGGTGCGTGTATCTGGGTTCGGCCCGCTCTTTCGCGAGCGCCTCGAAATGGTGTTCGATCATACTGTCAAGACATGCACATGGCACATTGGCTTCTTGCCCCAGCGCTCGGCAACCGCGGCACGGACAGCGCGGCGCAGCGCTTCGGCGACGGCATCGGGGTCGCGCCTGCGGCCCCGCGGCAAGGACTCGAAGGTTTCGATTAGCGCGTCGCGCACAGCCTCGTACATAGGGCCACCCTCGCGGTCGCGCTCCGGAATACCGATCAGATCAAGCGATGGATCTTCGACCATTTCGCCTCTGTTGGTGATGGCGACGGCCACGGAAATGGCACCCGCGAAGCTCAGCCGTCGGCGATCGGAAACGGTGCGCGCCTCGGCTTCCACCAAAAGTGCACCATCTTTGTATATCCGGCCGGCCGGCAACTCATCGATAACGCGTACCTGAGGAGACAACTGCACCAGGTCGCCATTACGGCACTGCGCAACCTCGCGAACGCCACAACGTCGCGCGAGCGCGGCATGCTCATGCAGGTGAAGCGCCTCACCATGAACTGGAATAACAACCTTTGGTCGGACCCAGCCAATCAGCTCTTCAAGCTCGGCGCGACGTGGATGGCCCGAAACGTGGACGAGATGCGTGCGATCCGTAATTACCTCGACGCCTTGTTCGGTCAGCAGATTAATGACGCGCCCGACTGCTTTTTCATTTCCCGGAATGGTGCGAGCAGAATAGATCACCCGGTCGCCCGGTGAAAACGTCACTTCGGGGTGCTGCCCTTCGGCAATGCGCGAAAGCGCGGCGCGTGGCTCCCCTTGGCTGCCGGTGCAGAGCGCGACGACCTTGTTCGGCGGCAGATAGCCATAAGCATCGACGGACTGGAAATCCTGCACGCCCTCAAGGTAACCGGTTTCCCTGGCGATTTGCACAATGCGTTCCATGGCACGCCCAATCACAACTACCTCGCGGCCAGCGGCCCGCGCGGCATCAGCAACAGTCCGAAGACGCCCAACGTTTGAGGCAAATGTCGTTACCGCTACCCGCCCATGTGCGGTGTTTACGAGTTCGGCGATCGTCCTGGCGACGTCGGCTTCTGAGGGCGAGCGCCCCTCCCGCGGCGCGTTGGTGGAATCCCCCACAAGTGCAAGGCAACCCTCCTCGCCCAATGCCCGCAATTTTTTCTCCTCGGTGGGATCACGCAAAACCGGGGTCGGATCGATTTTCCAGTCACCAGTATGCAGCACATTGCCGCCGGAGGTGCGGATTATCAGCGCGTTAGATTCTGGAATGGAATGCGCCATGGTGACCATTTCGATGTCAAACGGTCCCACATTGAAGCGGCTACCGAGCGCCACGATATTCACCGGGATTTTCGGCGAGCCCGCTTCGCCCGCGCATTTAGCTTCCAGCAGCGCGGCGGTGAATGGGGTGGCGTAGACCGGCACCTTCAGTTGCGGCCACAGGTCAAGCAACGCGCCGAAATGATCCTCATGCGCGTGGGTTAGCACCAGGCCAGCTAAATTCTTGCGCTCTTCCACCAGATAGCGAATGTCCGGCAGGATCAGGTCGACCCCAGGCAGTTGCTCCTCTGCCGCGAAGGACACGCCGAGATCGACTGCAAGCCAAGTGCGATGGCGAACATCGCCGACGCCATAGATCGACAGATTCATGCCGATCTCACCGACCCCGCCCAGCGGCGCGAACACCAGTTCCTGTGCCGCAGCGATGCTCAAAGTCCACCAAAGCCGAAGACTTCGCCGGCGGTAATTGCCGTGACGCTGCCGCTCTGCTCAAGCAGCAGGCAGCCCGCGTCATCGAGACCATCAAAGCGACCAGTAAGCTCGCGTTCTTGTAACCGCACGTGAAGGGTTTGTCCGAGGCCGGCCGCCCGCTTGAGCCAATCTGTCCTGATGGCGGCAAAGCCTCGGCCGCAATTCCATTGCGCAAGACGCTGCTGCATCGCGACCAAGAGCGCAGCTAACAACCTGTCGGGGGCAACCATCGCGCCTGCCGTGGCAAGGCTTGTCGCAACATAACTCGTGTCGTCCGGGTGCGTGACGCAATTGACGCCGAATCCGATGACGACCGCGAAGCGAGGTTCACTTTCGCCCTCGATCAAAATGCCGGCGACCTTAGCCTGCGCTACGAGCAGATCGTTCGGCCATTTGACATTCAACGCCGGGGCCAGCTGCGGCGCACAGACAGAAATGGCATCGTGCAATGCCAGGGCGGCTACGAATGATAATTGTGGCGCCTGAGCCGGTGGCGACGGCTCGCTCAACAAGAGGGTGGCGTAGAGATTGCCCGGCGGTGACACCCATTGACTGCCACGACGTCCGCGGCCGGCGCTCTGACTATGCGCCGTGATCCACAACGGCCCGCACTCGCTGGCGCGCGCACGCCTCAGCGCCTCGGCGTTGGTCGAGCCGAGCGTGTCGTAGGTTATATGCCGGACCCCCGCCAGGCCCGTGGCTTCGCGGTTCATTCCGTATTCGTGTCAAAATAAGGATTTCGCAGCCACCGTCGCTGCACCAAGAATCGGCGCGGGATAAACGAAGAAGAGGATATTGATGAGACCCGACACGCCCAGCACCAGTCGCAACAGCACTGGCATGCGCTGGAAACCTTTCACAGGTTCGTCGAAATACATGATCTTGACAATCGCAAGATAGTAGTAGGCACCCACCACACTGCTCAGCACGCCGATGACAGCAAGCGTAAAGAGCCCAGCTTTGATGGCGGCAAGAAATACATAGAATTTTGCGAAGAAGCCGGCGAGCGGCGGAATGCCGGCGAGCGAGAACAAAAGCACGCCTAGGAAAAATGCCATGGTCTGATGTGTTCTGGCGAGCCCGGCGAGATCGCCGATGTCCTCCACGAGCTTGCCGTCGCGCCGCATGGCGAGGATAACGGAGAAGGTTCCAAGCGTCATCGCCACATAGATGCTCATGTAGACCAGGACACCCTGCACGCCCTCGGGCGTTCCGGCGGCAAGACCCACTAGCGCGTAGCCCATATGTCCGATCGACGAATAAGCCATCAGCCGCTTGATATTGCGCTGACCGATTGCGGCAAAAGCGCCAAGCGCCATCGAGGCGATCGAAACAAACACAACGATCTGCTGCCATTCGTGGGTAATTCCGGGAAATGCCACGACGGTCGCGCGCGCGAAGATGGCGATGCCGGCGACCTTGGGCGCGGCGGCGAAAAAGGCAGTGACGGGAGTCGGCGCGCCTTCATAAACGTCCGGAGTCCACATATGGAATGGCACTGCGGAAATCTTGAAGCAAAACCCGACGAACAGAAACACCAGCCCGAAAATAAGGCCGACGCTAGCGCCGCTTTGCGACGCCTTGGCAATGCCACTAAAATTCACGGTCCCGGTGAAGCCGTAGATCAGCGAAGCGCCATAGAGCAGCATTCCGGACGAAAGCGCGCCCAGCACGAAATATTTAAGGCCCGCCTCAGTTGATCTTACATTCTCGCGATTGGATGCCGCGATCACGTAGAGCGGCAGGCTCATCAGCTCCAGGCCCAGGTAGAGGGCGATCAAATCGGACGCTGAAATCAGCATTAGCATGCCAAGAGTCGCGAGCAAGAACAGCGCGCCGTACTCAAATTTTTGCTGCCCTTCGAGCGTGAGATAGTCGAGTGAAAGCACGAGCGCGCCGCCAGATCCGACCAGCGTCAGCATTTTGAGAAACCGCGCATAGTCATCGACCAGGAAGCTGCCTCCAAACATGGGCTGCGTGCCATGCGGCAGCCAGAGCAAGGCGGCGCCGGCCAGCACGAGCACGAGCACGCACCAGCCGTTAATCATTGCTGCGCTGCGCTCACCGATCATTACACCGGCCATCAGCATCAGCATGGCACCGCAAGCCAGAACGAGTTCCGGCAACAGTGGCATCAGGTCCTGCAGGGAGCGCAATTGGTTCATCGCGTCGCGCTCCGGTCGCGCTCGGGCGCTGCCAACTTTGCGGATGCAAATCCCGAACGCGCCGAAGGCTCGGGCCCGGAATCCAGAAACGATTCTGAAACGTGCATCTGGATTCTGAACTCGCGAGCTTCGCCCGTACCCCGGAATGCCGGGGATTTATCCTCCACGGCCGTCCTGGCTGGGGCGATGGCGTGACTGTAGTTTTCAAGGAGCTGGGCGATGGAAGCCGCAGACAGGTCAAGCACTGGCTTGGGCACAAAGCCGAAGAGGATTGTGAGCGCAACCAGCGGCGCGAAGATAACGCACTCGCGCCAGC
>Ga0126382_10000175_pt1 | contig 23981 bp, 26 predicted proteins | sample PanSoiMetPlot_30_FD_92548 | JGI IMG/M metagenome (GOLD analysis project Ga0126382, IMG submission 92548) | Tropical forest soil microbial communities from Panama - MetaG Plot_30 | ecosystem: Environmental > Terrestrial > Soil > Tropical forest > Bulk soil | place: Panama | collected 2016-02-17
TGGTTGGGCGATAAGCGTACCGGCCGTGGCGCCTTTCTGGTCGATGACCCAGAGGTCAAAACCCCAGCTCGACATTCCGGGATAAGAGATGATGGCGCGCATTTGATAAGTTCGACCGGGCGTATAGCCGTCAGTAAAAAGGCCCCCGCACTGGCTGCCCTGGTTCCCGCCGCAATCGTCGATCGTAAAGGGGCCCCCTAACTCATTGACGATGATCAGCGGATAATCATTGTGACAACGACCACACGTTAAATCGGCCACTCCGGCGGGGGCGAAGAAAGCGGGGTCCTGGTGGTCGGATGAACGTGCTGTGCTCGCTTCATCTGGGCGAATCGAGGGAGCCGCTGCGATGCTCGCGACCCCGACGAGAACGACGGAAAACAGAAAGACACTTACAGCCCATTTATGGATTGGTGCCACGACGTCCCCCCTTGTTGGATGCGCCTGAAGTCTCGTTGAGAGATACCGGGCCGGTCGTCAGACGGCTACTGGAGACGCTTGTTTGTCCATCATTTTGGACAAAGCCGATTCCCGAGGCGGAGGATCACCTCAGTCAACTGCGAAGGGACCGTGTCGGCTCAGCGCTCCGAGGTGGTCGGATCGATGATGGCGGTGACCTGCGAGATGCGATTAGCGGGAAAGTTGCCCTGCTTCGCGTGCTCGCGAACCATCTGTTCATTCGGTGCGATGTAGACGCAATAGATCTTGTCGCCCACCACGTAACTCTGCACCCACTGGATCTGCGGCCCCATCTTGTTGAGCACGCTGCACGACTTCTGCGCGATTCCCTGCAGCTCGCTAGCGCTCAATTTCCCAGCGCCAGGAATTTCACGCTCGATCAAATACTTGGGCATACCTTTCTCCTCGTCCAGCGGTTCCGCCCCAAGAACTACACCAGTCGGTAATCTTCTGACAATCCAGAAATCAGCGAACCGGGGGTCTCGACGGAAGTGCCAAAGGTCTTGCTTGAGGCGCGCGACGATCTTCCCGAGCGTCGTCCGCGGCGAAAGAATCGATCTTCCTTGTAGCAGCCTGGCGTTGGTGGGAATCTGAACGGGGATTCAAAATGGAAGTCCGAGACCGTTGCGTGGCGCGCGTGACGTGTGTAGCCGCATTCGCTCTGACTGCCGCTGTTTCCGGGATCGGCGCTCTTGCGCGTGCGGATCAAGTCGGCGGACACAGCGTGCTCTTACTGGGGGGACGCGGAACGCTGGGCGCTAGTGAGCTCACAAGCGGCGATTACTTTGACACCGCGACACAAAGCTTTACCGCGGTGGCGGGAATCGCTCCAGATCGAAGACGCTACTCGGCAACCCTGCTCAACGATGGCCGGATATTGATCGTAGGCGGCTTCGATCCGCAAGGCCCCTCCAAACAGGCTTTGATTCTCGACCGCCCGGGGGAAAGCCTTACCAGCGCTCCGGACACGATGTGCGGCCACGGTTTTCATTCCGCAACACTGCTGAAAGACGGCCTGGTACTGATTGCGGGCGGCAGTATCTCCGATGATGCCAGTTCCGATTGCGCCGAAATTTACGATCCCACCGCGAACCGCTTTCAGCTGACCGCGGGTAAGCTCAACGTTTCGCGCTTGCGTCACAGTGCGACCCTCCTGCGTGATGGCAGGGTGTTGATCGCCGGGGGGGCGCATGCCAGCGGCGGCGTCAATCACGCGCTCAATTCGGCGGAGATCTTCGACCCGGCAACCGGTCGATTCACCTTGACTAGAGACAGGATGCATACCAAGCGCGATGATCTCAGAAGCTGCCTTTTCCACGATGGCACGGTACTGATCGCAGGTGGCTGGGACAACCAAGCGAAAATGCTCCATTCCTTGGAGATCTTCAATCCGGCGTCCGTCACTTTCAAAGCGCTCAAGGAACGCATTCCCATCGAGGTCTTGCAGCTGGTGCTGCTCAAGGACAGCAGAGTTCTGCTGGCGGGAGACGAGCGAGTGGTCATTTTCGATCCGGTCGGCCAAAAGCTCTCGACACCGGCCGGGCGGATGCACGAGGCGCGCACCGTGTACTCGGCAAGCGCACTCGAGGACGGGAGAGTGCTATTCGCGGGTGGGCGGGGCAAGAACATCGACCGGGTGCTGGACAGCGCCGAGATCTTCGACCCCGCAAACGGGACGTTCACTTCATCCAAAAACGCGCTCAGCGGTCCCCGAATGGAGCATCTGGGAGTTTCGCTCTCATCGCCGAGACCGCGATGACCAATTTGGCACAGGCTGTTGGTGCTCCCAGATCGGGTTAGTCGTTCTCCACCTCGATACGAGTAGCGAGGACGCTGCCGTCGGCCAGCCGCTTGCCCTCCACTTCCACGTCCTGGCCTACCTGCAAATTCGAGAGCAGGATTGTGCCGTCGCGCCCGATGATTCGCGTGGCGGAATCGGTGAGGACGGTCTTATCGGCCACCGTGAGCGCCGGCGGCGTAACGGACTGGATCCTGCCCTCGAGCTCGACTTCATCCTCTTCCTCTTCTTCAGGCGCCAGCTTCTCGATCGAGCGCGCGAGCACGGTGCCGTCGGCAAGAAACCTGCCCTCTACCTGCACCACATCGCCAACCATGAGATTGGCCAATGAGTGCACATTGAAGCGGGTGTTGGCATCAGTCGCGATGGTGAGGCCTAAAATTTTCAGGGTGGGGGGTGCGATCGACTCGATGACGCCGCGGATCCGGACACTGCTCTGATCGGGTGTCACCAATACACGGATTTCGCGCGCGAGCACTTGTCCTTCTGCGTTGACAGACCCTTCGACGCGGACGAGTTGCCCGACCGCGAGATCGGCGAAGTTGCCCCTCTCGCCACGCCGTTTGAACTTGGTGTCAGTGTTCGTTACCACGGTGAGGCCGGAGACTTTCAAATTGGGCGCGGTGATCGACTCGATTGTTCCTGTCAACTCGATCTCATTCGGCGCTCGAACGATCACCGCACCCGATGCGCTGATTTGCACGGTAATCCGCGTCGTCGTACCCGCGTTGAGTCCCGACATCCGGCCGCGAACGTCGACGCCTCTGCCTACGAAACGAAGGACGACCGTTCCAGATGGCACGCGCTTGAGAGTGAACTGGCCGGAGGAGTCAGTTGTGCAGGAGAGGCTCGTCCCTTCGACACTGACCCGGAGCAGCTGGGACTGGGCGTTGGTCACTGTCCCGAGAATGGTGGCACTTCCGTCCGACGATGAAGAGCCACAACCTGGTGTCGCCAGTCCTAGGGCGACTGCGGATGCGATACTCACGACTTGCAAAGCGAGTTTCATCGATCACCTCGTTGGCTTGCCCGCCCGCGCGCGGCGGTGAGCTTGGGATTCGCCTAGAGGCCCGGCCGGTCCCACGAGGCCCTTGGGTCACCCAAGTTCTGTAGTGTTAGGGATGCACACCTCAGAGACAACGGTACGAGGGGGGAAGAGGCGTGGCCCCCAAAAAAAGCCGTTAAGTAGTCGACGGTCACTGCAAATTCCGGGTTGTTGTGGCTCGCCCGGATGACGCTCAAGAAACCTGAACATTAGACGCGCCGGAGCCGGCGCAAGCGACAGCGCTCTCGGACGATGCACTCGCTGGAGATGCTTCTCAGGAATGACGCGACCTGATCCGTTGGCTTAGCGTGCCTTCGCGGCCAGTTCGCTACCAGGTCGGCGCCGCTGTCAAAATGCTTGAGGACGTCATGGTCGTCGATACCCTCTTCGAGAAATCGGCCCTCGGCGAGCAGCAGATCCACCGCCGCTCGTGCGGCATCCGCTCCCTCGAACAGCGGACTGCCGTCGCCGAGGTGAACGACTCGCCCTTCCGACTCGATGCGCGGATGAGGCCGGATGACCTGCAGGTCGAGCACGATTCCACACGGGACGACCGCCTCATGGAATCTGCGAAGGACGTGCACGACGTCCTTGGGGGAGATTCATCAAAGTGTCCAGGAGAAAAGCACGATGTCGAAGCTGGCCGGCGCAATCTCGATGTCGGTAGCTGAGGCGACTCGATACGTTACCCGCCCGGCCAGCCCGTCGGGCAGCGCGGCGCGGGCCGACGCCACGGCGGCCTCATCGGGATCGAAGGCCAACAAGCTCGCCGCATGCTCGGCGATTCCGCAGGTCAGCCGGCCGTCGCCGCAGCCCACCTCGAGGACGCGCGCGCCTGTGAAGTCCTGCAGCCGGCGCAACGCCGCCAGATGCGCTCCTTCGGGATCGAGCACGCGCGCCATTCCCTCACCAGCCTAGTCGATACGAAATCACTGGTCACGTGGGGTTGAGCACAAATGATCGACAACGGCGCCGCTGCGACAGACCCTGTTCAACTTCCAACGCCATCCGAGTTCGAAGCCCCCTGGCGAACGATTTTGATCGATGTTGCGCTCGAAATTGCCAATCGGGGGAGCAAACATGGACCACAAGAGCGGTTGCAGTGTTCCGTTGGTAGTTAGGGTCGTCATTGGTTTGGTCTTCGCCAGGGCAGTTCTTGCCGATGAGCCTCCGGGACGGCCGATCACTCGGAACGTTCGGGTGATCGCATATTCCGAAGTCCAAGGGCGTCCTCCGTTCAAGATGGCAATCCAGGAGCGCCAAGGGCGGTGGTACCTCTACATGGGGCACCTGTGGGATCGCGGATGGACGATCATGGATGTCACCCAACCGTCGCGGCCCAGGGTGGTTCAGTTCGTGCCGGGGCCCACCAACACCTGGACCATCCAGATGGAAATCGAGGACAACAAGATGATTACTGCCCTCGAAAGGATTCCTCCAAATTGGGGAGGAGACCCCTCGCAACCAAACGATGAAGGCGTCCTGATTTGGAGCCTCGCCAATGCAGTCAATCCGCAGCTGCTTGGGCAATTCCACACCGGGGGCACCGGGACGCATCGCGACGGCTATTTTGGCGGGCGCTACGTTCATCTGGCTGCCGGAATGCCGGGATACAGCGGAAACATCTACGTGATCATCGACGTCACCGATCCTTCGAATCCAGTCGAGGTGAGCCGATGGTGGGTGACTGGGCAGTGGGTCGACGGGGGCGAAACGCCAACCCCGGGTGTATCACTCCATGGTCCACCCCAAGTAGAAGGAGATCTCGCCTACGTCCCCTATGGCGCCGCCGGGATGGTGGTTCTCGACATCTCTGACGTCGCGCACCCGCAAAAAATCGGACAACTCTCCTTTACCCCGCCATTTCTCGGCAACATCGGCGTCCACAGCGTGGTTGTACTCTCGGAGAGAAATCTGGCGATAGTGAACTCGGAAGCGATCGCCGAAGACTGTCACGAGGCGCTAAACCAAGCCTCGGTGGTGGACGTTTCCGACCCGACCAACCCCATTCTGCTTTCGGTCTTTCCGGTACCTGTGCCTCCCCGGGGCCTTCCGTACACGAACTTCTGCGCCAAACGGGGTCGCTTTGGTCCGCACAATCAGAATCAGCACCGCCACAGCCCGTTCACCCAGCACTCGGATCGTCTGGTCTATCTGACCTACTTCAATGCCGGCCTTCGCATCTTCGACATCTCAGATCCTCGGTTGCCACGCGAAGTCGGGTACTTCCTCCCACCGCCTCCGATTCTCCGCTACGGTCCACAGCCTGTCGGCGCGCTGGTGAGCCAGACGGAAGACGTGCTGGTGGACACCCGAGGATACATCTACACCAACGACAAGAACGAGGGCTTGTGGATCCTACGGCTCACCGACGGTGAGGACGGCGAGTAAGCAAGTAATCAACGGGCCAGTTGTGGTGTACCATCGCGCCGCTGAGTGCAGCGCTGCATTCTGCGCTGCACTCAGGGCCCGCCGAGATGGTCGAGCATTTACGCTCACCACCCTTTTCAGTGAGTTGCGGCTTGCACGCGGGCGGTGTCGCTCTGCGCGTCCAACACAACCTTTGTCACCATTTGCTCGTGGACGTCGAATCCGTCGTCAACGCTCACCCGTTCGGTGCTTTGGATCAATCGGCAATTTCCGGTGTCCTTCAGATAGGCTGCCCCGAGACTTGTGGCGTCTTCAGCGCAAACGACCGGTCCAGTAGCAGTCCGATAGAGCACCTGCTTTCGAGCCGAATCATAGTAGAGGCCATCGACGTGCCACGGGATCGGTGGGTTGAACTCCGGTTCACTACCGCCGACGATTGAGCGGACATCAACATCAACCCAGGCTCGGCCCAATTGGCGGTTCACCGCAAAGCTCGCCGAGATTAGGTGGTCCGATGCGAGCGGCGCCTGGTAAACGATCACCTGGTCGGCGTTCGCGACTCCGACGAACCCAATCCCAACGGCACCGAGTAATTTGATTAGCGATCTCATGTTCCTCGTTCTCCTTGGAGATTGGTCTCGGCCATCATGGCCGGATCGCGAATAGGATGCGGAAGCGCACAACGAGTTCCCCGAACTGTGCGTTGCCGACTGAGCAACGAAGGAATTTACTTAGCGATCGCTAAATAATTGGTCACAGAAGGCGGAAGGCGTGAGTGTCCAACCTCAGTCAATTAAGAGCCTTGGCCGGCCATCCCAGGCGACCGCGTGTCCCATTTACTTAACGATCGCTAAGTAATGGGTCGCACCTGGCGGAAAGGCGTGGGTGTCTGACCCCAGTTAATTCAGAGCCTTGGCCGGCCATCTCAAACGGGGGCTAGTCGTCGTTCTCCGGAGCAAAGAGCGCCACGCACCCGGTGCCGCGATACCTGAACACGGCGCAGGTGCTGTCATCGAGCGACGGGTCATCGACGATCGCTTGAGTAATTTGGACGACGGTAAAGACGTGGCTGTTCTCTGGCAGAGCGGAGGGATTCTTCCCTCTCACGTCGGTCAGATTCCGACGCCAGCTGCTGGTCCTCGCGTCAATGATGCCGAGCGACTGTAGCCCCGTTGCGCCGGTGTTATCGACCCCGGTGACATAGAACTGCTCCGCGCCCGGGTTGTACCAAACCTCATCCCCTCCACCGACCTGCGTAACGACGTTGATGACCTCGCCGGTTCTGGCATTGAGGATGATTGGAAAGCTCGGGATCGAGCCGGCGCCACAGGCGGAGATCAGAATGTGCTGCGAGCGCCCAAGCGCAATGCCGGTAATGCTGGCACTGTTGGTGCCGACCAGTCCTTGACAGTCGATGTCCATCGTTTCGAATGCCTCGCTGACGGGATCGATGACCGCGATTCTCGGCGGAAGTTGGAGGTCAACATTGCCCGGAACTGTCAGCAAGAAACGGCCTCCGTTCAGTCCCGGATCCCACAGCGGCTGCTCCAATCCGGTCGAACCTGGAAACGAGATACGGCCGAGAACCGGGTACGGAGGATCCGCGGATATGAACGTCGCATAGGGAGCGATGGGTCCGTGCGGAGGCGCTACGTCGAGCGGCGCATTGTTTGCGATCAAGATGATGTGATGTTCCGGATCATACCCGAGCTCGTCCGCGCGACCGCAGTAGTGGGCATTGGCGCTGTCGCAGTCAGCAATCGCGGTGCTGATTTGCCCGATGATGCTCAGGTAGTTTGGCGAGCGCGGGTTCACGTCCGCGACGGTGGTGGTGGCATTGCCGTCCCCCGCCCAGAGTATTCCGTCGGGAGTCACCAACACCCCATTGGGTCCTCCACCGTTCGTGGTGGGCGTACCGCCGCCGCTCGGCAGAGGCCCGGCCATGCCTTCGACGCGGTCCACGAACAGATTGTTCTCTGCGTCGAGGATATCGACACCGAAGTTGGATCGGTCGGCAATGTAAACCCTCTCAGTTCGCGGATCCACCCAGCCGATATCTGCGCTGATGATCGGGTGGTTCGGCACCGGGACTACACCGACGAGACGGAGTAAACCTCTTCGCCCGCCTCGGCCACCATCCCGCGCATTGGCCGCCAGAGGCATCGCAAGAGCTAGAACTACCGCCAGGATTCCAAGTCGATTCGCTTTCATTGTTATCCCCCTAAATGCCGTCGCCGGGATTCCACGCTCGGACAAGGCAAAAGTCGGCGTCAAGGCGAGGCCATGTCGACGTACGCCGCCGAGCCCAGTTTGGCAACGGCGATTTGCCCGCGATTGTCCGCCCGAGGGCGGATACCCTCAGGTCGTTCCATCCCAAGTTTTGGAAGGAGCTGCCGTGCTGGCAGTCGAGGACCGCGTTCGCAGCGATTGTGCATTGACCAGCTCGATCTCGTGAGTTACGCGAGTTTCCGCTCTCAACCAGTTTCACGGAGGTGTCTAATGAAGCACACTGCTGCGGCGACAATCGGGCTATTGTCGATCTCGTTGCCAATCCCGGTCCTCGCGCAACCCCAAGTCGGGACGACATTCCCCCCAGGCTTTCCAGTGATCATCAATCCCTTCCTGGGCGTGCCGGTGATCGGATTCGGGTCCGATCAGGGACACAGCGATCACGTTCCTGTCATCTTCCTGCACGGCAACAACGACACGCCGTTCGCAACCGCCTGCAACCCCTTTGGTCACATTCACGACTTCGCTCAATTCTTTGTGGACCGTGGCTACCGCCTTGGGGAGGTGTGGGCGCTTGGCTATCAGGGGGATCAATGCGATCTGCTGCAGGATCCCACGCGGCGTTCGGGCCCCGCGCACACGACAGCCGCGGCGGTCCCGCTTCTACGCAGCTTTGTGCGCGCAGTCATGGAGTTCACTGATGCGCAGCAGGTCGACATCGTTGGCCACAGCCTTGGGGTTACCGTTGCTCGCGAGTGGATGCGCCAGGACAACGCCTATCGTCTGGTCCGTGCGCTGGTTGCCGTGGATGGGCCGAACCATGGCATCGTCAACTGCTCGCCCAACCCGGCGAACTATTGGCAATTTCCGCAGAATGGAGGCTTCACCCCGAACAGTGCCGTGTGTAGAGAGTACGGATCGGATCACACTCCGCTGCTTACGACTCTCAACGGTGCTGGGGAAACGCCAGCTCCGACGCACTACCTGGTGATCCGAAATGTCGACGCTGATTTCGTATACAACTCCGGCGGATACCCCAACGCTCCTGCTACGGACGGGCTTTTCCCCGCCGTTCCGGCAGAGGATCGAGATGGTCATCCGCACGACTTCGCGGCGAGTCCCCGGTTACAGGGCGCGCTAACGTTCGAGCTTGTCGGACAGGGCCAGCACGATTCAATTCTCGGCACCAGCCATCTGGGGATCCTGAACTCTCCGGAGACCTGGAGCCGGGCGTTGACGTTTCTGCGATCCCAGCGGGAAGTGGAACAATGATACGCGCTCGGGGCCTTGGTTCGAAGAAGGGTCATGCGATGAGCTCTGATAGTGCTGAGCTGACGATCGTGAGGACCGCCCTTGAGGGTGTCGTCTCGGTCCGAGAAATCCAGATGTTTGGCGGAACGGCGTTCATGGTCAACGGCCACATGACTCTTGCGGTATCCCCTCGAGGACTCCTCGTCCGGGTGGGTCCCGAGGAGCATGACGAAGCTGTCAATAAACCGGGGGCTCGCGCGATGGAAATGCGTGGCCGGGTCATGACCGGCTACGTCTACGTTGCGCCTGTGCCAAGTGATGCGCGCACCGTCCGTTCTTGGGTGCAAAGCGCGCTGCGCTACAATCGAACCTTGCCACCGAAAAACGCTGCTCGCAGGCGTAACGTTGCAACGAACAAACAACACACAAGCAAGGGGAGAGTGCGTCGATGAGCAAAGGCAGTGCGTGCCAAGTCATGAGTAGTCCGCCAAGAGAGCACGTTGCTGCTGCCGATGGCCAAAAACTCGTAGCGCATTTCTTCACGCCCGAGGGTGAGGCCAAGGGCGCGGTGCTGATCATTCCGGCGATGGGCGTGGCTCAGCAGTTTTACTTTCCTTTCGCCCAATGGCTCGCGCGGGAGCATTTCCTCGTGGGGACCTTCGACTATCGAGGCACGGGTATGTCGCGTTCGCGGGATTTGAGAGAATGCAAGGCGGACATTCTCGATTGGGCGCGCCTCGACTGCCGCGCGATGGTGGAGGCCATTACCGCTCGCGCGCCCGGGAGGCCACTTTTTTGGATTGGCCACAGTCTCGGGGCGCAGATTCTGCCCTTCGTTCCCAATTACTCTCGTGTCACCAAAGTGATTACCGTCGCCGCCGGCAGCGGCTATTGGCGAGAGAACGCGCTTCCGTTGAGACGGCGCGCTTGGTGGCTTTGGTACGTCGTCGCTCCGATCGCACTGCGAATCTTCGGATATTTTCCGGGGAAGCGGCTTCGCAAGGTCGGCGACCTCCCAAAGGGAGTGATGGAACAGTGGCGGAAATGGTGTCTCTCGCCAGAATACGCGTTGGCCGAGGGCGAGCATGTTCGGGAACAATACGCGGAAGTGACGACGCCCATCGTTTCGCTCTCATTCTCGGATGACGAGTTCATGTCCGCGCGAAACACCGAATCTTTGCACAGCTTCTACACGCGCGCGCCCAAGGTGATGAAGAGGATCAGTCCGACGGAGATCGAGGTACCGCGGATTGGTCACTTCGGCTTCTTCAGGCCGAGCTTCGAACAGTCGCTGTGGCGAGGTTATCTCCTGCCAGAATTGGTGAGGTAGTATTTTCAAGTAACCGGTCAACGATCGGGAGGTGCTCCCTCCGCATCGGGTTGCGCGATCTCGCGTCGCTTCGACGCGCGCCAGCGCGCTTGAACAATTCCGAGCAGCAGCACGGCTAGAATGCCCATGACCAGGGTGGGCCCGCTTGACCCAATCTCGCAGCCGGAAGTCGACTGCGGCGCCTCGCTTAGCGGCTGGCCACCATCTGGGATACCGGAATCCGGTAACCCGCCGTCTACCCCGGCATCCGTTGGGCCAGCGTCGGTTGGCCCTGCGTCGATGACCCCAGCGTCGCTCGAACCTCCATCTAGAAGTCCTGCATCTACGCCCGCGTCGCCCGAACCTCCATCTTGAGGCCCCGCATCCGCGCCCGCGTCGCTCGAGCCACCATCTTCAAGTCCCGCGTCGGTAACACCTCCGTCGGCGGGTGGAGTGAATTGCACCTGGAGGACGGGACGAAAGTATTGGTTTTGGTTCTCGCGCGTGTCAAAGCGTCTGGCGGTTTGGGTAAGCGACTCGTCGTCGGCAACCAGGGCCCAGCCGAAGTTCGCCTGCGGCGAATCCAGCCAGGACTGCACATCGGAAACCATTTGCGGCGACAACGTCCAGCCGTAGAAGTCGACCCCCGAGACCGGTGCGGAGGCGCTGGGCGTGCTGCTGAAGTCACCGCCGGGGGCTGACCAAAAGCCTGTATCGTGGAAAGTATGTAACCAGGTCGAATCGCCCTGAGCGGCTTGCGCTCCCTGACCTTCACGCTCTGGAGTAGCAATCGAGTTCCCCTCCCCCCAATCCGCAAGAACCCGATAGAGCGAGATCGTACCCGGCCCCGCTGTGGTTTTGGACAGGTGGAGAATCAAGGTCACGCCGTGGATGGTGGATCCCGCTGGAACATTCGCCGCGATGTCGAAGGCGATGAGCCCTCTGCGCTTTAGACCGAAATTGGTTCCGCCGACAAAGAAGTTCCGCCCGCCGCCGTTGCTCAAGGCTCCGGTGTCACTCTCGTAGAGAGTGTTGTCTTTCATGGAGCTAATCGAGACGGTCCCCGCGGCCGTGGGGTTAGGGATGAACAACCCGGCCACCATCGCGATAAACAAATGCTGGATTCGGGGGATCTCCACGGGCCTTTGCAAATACGCCCCGAGATAACACCGGTGCCGTCAAAAGGTTGCGATTGCTATGACGCCGGGTGCTGCTCCGCGAGCGGCAACCGCACCGCGACGGCTGCACCGCCGCCTGGACGGTTGCCGGCGCGGACCGTGCCGCGATGCTGCTCCACCACTCTCTGCACGATCGACAACCCCAGGCCGGTGCCGTCCTTGCGCCGGCTGAAAAAAGGTTGAAAGAGCTTGGGAACGTCCTCTTCCCGAAAGCCTGGGCCATGATCGAGGATCTCGTACTCGATGGCCTCTTCCCCGCCCTCTTCAATCAAACTTCCGTTCAGCTCGATTTGGCTCTGGGGTGGGGCGTGCTGGAGCGAGTTCTCCACCAAATTCTGAAACACCTGCTCGAGCCTCGCCGGATCTCCCGAAACGGGGGAGCTGTTTTGAGGAGCGTGGTGGATCAGCTCGATGCCATTCTGCGCCGCGTTTTGCGTCTGAGCTCGCACCACGGTCTCGACCACGTCCTCCAGCCGGACCAAAGTCGGGGCCAAGAGCGGGGGTTTGCTCAAGTCGAGCAATTCGTTCATCAGGTGGCTCAGTCGCTTCACTTCGGAACGCAGGATTCCGATGAACTCGAGCGCCTCGGGTTTGTCCGCAAACGTCGAACCAAAAGCATCGAGGGCCGAGGTGATGGAGAACAGCGGGTTTCGAACCTCGTGGGCGACCCCCGCGACAACCGCTCCCATGGTTGACATCGCTTCGGTGCGCCGCAGCTCGTTCTCCAAGCGCGTCCGACTCGAAACATCTTCGATCGCCATGATCCAACCACTCGGGAGCCCGGCCGCATCGCGAAGCGGCTCGATCGAAAGACTGGCATCGATCTCGCCGGAGCGCGCCCGAATCGGGCTCTCAATGCGCGCCGATTCGCCGCGAACCGCGCGGCCAATCGCCGCCTTTGCAACCTCCCCCAAAGCGTTGAAGACGGCGCTGGAATTGGCGGCAGCTTCCGCGGCAGTCCAGCCGAAAACCTTTTCCGCGCCTCGATTCCAGATCTGGATCTTTTCCGTGCGATCAAAGGCAATGATCCCCAGAGGCGACGCCTCGAACACGGCGCGAAGTGTTTCCCCCGTCTTCCGCAGGTCGAACATCGCCTCCCGGGCTTCGGTGAGATCGCGGATGGTGAGGATGAATCCACCCGCCTCCAAGCCCTCCGCGGGAGCCAGTGCCGCAACCGCGAGAGACAGCATCGCGCGCTTGGTGCCCAGTTTTTCGAGGAAGTACTCGACCGCGGCTCTGCCGGTTGCCCCAGCCACTTCGCACAGGTGAGGCAAAATGGTCAGCTGCTCTGCCGGACGCCGATCGGGCCCACCCGCCCAGTCGCCTTTCCACCCAAGCAGGGTCGCGGCAGTGACGTTCCAACTCTGGGCTGTGAGCTTGGAATCCAAAAAGACGATCCCGATCATCGCATGGTCGAAGATCGCCCGCAGATGGGCCAGTGCCCTCACCCGTTCGCTGTCGTCGTACCCAACCACTAGGCGCGCCGGCTTCCCGTCGAAATCGACGGCCAAGCCCGCACCGGTGAGTGTGCAGACGCTGCCGTCAGAACGCCAGATGCGAACTTGGTACGGCACGCCCTGTGGAAACCGACCTTCGGCGAAAGCCCGATCTCGTTGCTCGAGCAGCGGAAGGTCTTCGGGGGTTACCACGTCCTCAATGCGAAGTCCGATCACCGATTCCGCCGAGCGCTGTCTCAGGGTCACGGCCGCGGCTGCATTGGCGTAGAGAATTCGGCTTTCGGCATGGATCGCGGCAAAAGTCGGCCAGGCGTTGATGAGCGCCCCAACGTCTGGACCGATGCGGAGCGGTTCCGAGGTGCGGCTCGCCATTTCGGCAGATCACTACCGCTGAGTCCCGTTGACACACAAGGGCGGCTATCCTTTTCCAGAAACCATTTCACGAACGAGAATGGCGGGGCGGGCCGCGACGGCATCCATCGCGTCCTGGTTACACTTCCAGCCCGGTCCCTTTGGCCTAAGAGTTGCGTTCGGCCTGCGGTAATGTCTGGGATCAGCACCTCCATGGCTATCCGCAAAAACAAGGTGTTGCTCGTGGAAGACGAGCCCAATACCCGGCTTAGCGTCCGCCGTTATCTCGAGGGCGTCGGCTTCGAGGTTACCGACGTCGAAAATTGTGCCGGTGCGGTAACGGCCGTGCAGGAAGACGTCTTCGACGTTGCCCTGGTTGACTTCAAGCTGCCAGACGGGGACGGCCTGCTGCTCCTTCCGAAGCTGCGGGAAGCGGCACCTGAAATGGCGGTGGTCATCCTCACCGGGCACGCAACCATCGACCTCGCGATTCGGGCAATCAAAGAAGGCGCCGAGAATTTCCTCGCAAAACCGGTCGAGTTGCCCGCGGTGCAGGTGGTGCTGGACCGAGCCATCGAGAACTCGCGGAATCGCAACCAGCGCGTAGCCCGCGAGGCTCACCAAGCTCGCCGCCCGATCAGCCCATTCCTGGGTGACAGCCGCCCGATCCGCGACTTGGAGGCGGCAGCGTACCGCGTGTTGGCAACGGACCGGCCGGTGCTGCTGCTCGGGGAGACCGGTACCGGCAAAGGCGTGATGGCGGCATGGCTTCATGCCAGCGGGCCGCGGGCGAGTGCCCCGCTCGTTGATTTGAACTGCGCGGGCTTTACCGCCGAGCTGCTTGAGTCCGAGCTGTTTGGCCATGAGCGCGGAGCCTTCACCGGTGCGGTAAGCGCGAAAGCCGGCCTTCTCGAGGTCGCCCACCGCGGGACCGTATTCTTGGATGAGATTGGGGAAATGGACCTGCAGGTTCAACCGAAGCTGCTCAAGGTTCTGGAGGAGCATCGCCTGCGGCGGCTGGGGGATCTGAAGACGCGCGCGGTGGATTTTCGGCTCATTGCCGCCTCGCACCGGGATCTGGCGTCGCTCTCGCAGGAAGGCCGGTTTCGCAGCGATCTGTACTTCCGCCTCAGCACGCTCCCACTACGACTGCCAGCCTTGCGCGAGCGCATTGAAGACCTTTCCATTCTCGCTCAGCACATTCTCCACCAGCTCGCGATCGAGCTCGGCAAGCCAAAGCTGACGCTCTCGGATGAGGCGCTGGCGGCGCTGAGAACTTATTCGTGGCCGGGAAACATTCGAGAGCTGCGCAACGTGCTCGAGCGGGCCGTCCTTCTTCACGAGGCCGAGCTCATCGCGCCTGAGCACTTGAGCTTTGACCGCGCCGTGGCGGCTTTGCCACCCGAGGCGCCCAAGGAGGGTGCCACCTTGCTCGCGGTGGAGCGGAGCCACATCGAGATGACCTTGGCCTCGACCGGTGGCAGAGTGGATGCGGCGGCGCGGCTTTTAGGCGTACCGCTGAGCTCTCTGTACCAGAAGCTCAAGCGGCACGGCATTCCGCCTCCGCGGCGCGCCCATTCCAGGTCGTAGAACGGGCTTTCCAGTTTTCAGATTAATGTCTCTCGACGGAGTGACTTAGGCAAATGGTCATGCGACCTTAGGTCTGGCATCGCTCTTGCCAAAGCTTTTTGGCGATGGCCGCCGTCCCGAAACTTGCGTCCAAGCCGCGCCCGACCATCCTTATCTCGGATGACAATCCTTATGTGATCAAAGCTCTCGAGCGACTCATTGGCGCTGAAGGCGGGCGAATCATCGCTGATCTCAATTCAAAGGTGGTTGAGCTGGCGCGCACTCACCATCCGGAGCTGATCATCCTCGACATTATTCAAAAAACAGACGGACGACATTTGCTCCGCAGGCTCAAGGGCGAGGTCTCAACCAGGGACATCGATGTGTTTGTGCTGACGGGGAGCGATGATCCGGTTCTACGCGAAGTTTGTCTTCGATTCGGCGCTACAAACTTCTTCGTCAAGCCCCCCGACGCGCGCTTCTTTCTCAAGCTGGGGCAATATCTGTCCCTGCGCAAGCAGAAGCGAACGAAACAGTAAGTCGGGACCAGACCCCAGCGGGGCCTTGCCCGCATACGCCCTTCGTACGCTGGAATCAGTCCGCTGATCCAGACGCATTCGTCGACCATCGCCTCCTCACCGCCGAAATCAGATATCCTCTAAGCTCTCCGGGTAGTGGGGAGGAGCGGTAGCTTTGGGCCTGGATGGCGGATCAATGGCTAACGCCAGATCGAAAGCAGGGGAGTCAGTGGACGGTACGCCCGCTGTGGCGGCCAAGGACCGGCAGGGGGCTAAATGGGGCGTGCTGTTGGTTCTTCCGGTTGTCCTCGTCGCTCTCGTCGTTGCCTACGTCGGCATCAAGAAGCAGCAGCCACCCACTGGAATTGAAAAGGGGAACGCCGCCCCGACTTTCAACCTGGCCCGGTATAGCGGTGGAACCGTGTCGCTGGAGGATCTGCGGGGAAAAGTCGTGATGCTCAATTTCTGGGCAACTTGGTGTGTGCCGTGTGTTGCGGAGATGCCCTCGCTGACCGGGGTCGCGCGCGACTACGAGTCCAAAGGATTTGTCTTTCTGGCCATCAATCTAGATGAGCCCCAGACAGCGCGAGAGCAGGTCGGCCTGTTTGTGGCACAGGTTGCGCCTGGATTAGCCCAGAGCGTCGTATTCGCCGACGCCAGCAGCACCGTGGCTTATGGCGTCGAGGATTTGCCGACGACGTATCTCATCGGGCGCAATGGACGAATTCTGACGAGCCACATCGGATACGTCTCTCAATCGCTGCTGCGTAAGGAGATCGAGAGCGCGCTCGGAAGATGATCCGGCGCGGCAGGCTTTCGAAATTGAGGCTTACAGTTTTTGCTCCATCGTGCCCGAGGACTCGATCGAGATCATGAAGCCATTTCGGTCCTTGTATTTGTAGTCGTAGCCGTGGCCTTTGTAGTGGTGCTCGCCTTTGGCAAGTTCGAATCCCTTGTTCTTCTGCGCCCCCCAGTACGCGACGTTCTGAAGGACGCTTTGCTGGCCGTCGGCTCCTTTAACGCCGGTCAAGATCACTTCGCCTTCGCCGTTACCCAATTTGGCGTGGCCGTTCTCACCCTTCCGCTCCCAAAGGATTGGGGCGACCGCGGTCTGCATCTTCTCCCACTTCACCGGGTAGATCTTGCCCATCAGAAATTTGATCGCCTCCTGCTGCTTGGGCGTTACCGCGGGGTCAAAAGTCAACACCGCGCCCTTCATCTTCCCTTTGGAAAAGTCACCGCCCAGATTGCCTGAGAGCCACACCTTGGCGCCGTCCACATTCACATCGCCGACGTGGCCCTCGGTAATCTTGATTGCGTTATTGAATTCGCAGTGGTGCCCGCCTTCCGGCTGGGTATTGAAGTAGCAGGAACAGAACAGGTGACAGGAACACGCTTCGATGTAATCCGCCTTGACACTCCAAGTCTGGGGTTCAGCAGCTCTGAGAGTAGTTATGCTGAGAAAAAAAGAGCTAATGACTACAGCGAACTTCCAGCTTTGCATACGCCCCTCCTGGGCACTTGCCAGTCTGTTGGAACCAATTCCTCCACGAACCGATTGACGAGGTCGCCGGTCCAGTTTTGGGTTTTACCCCTACACCGGGCGGGTGGCCAGTGCGACGAGTGCGAAATTCGCGCTAAAACAGGAAATGGACGAACAAAAAGACGTCCAACAACGCCTCGACGTAGTTGCCCACCCAAATTCCTGGAGCGAGCTCCAACCCGAAGTCGACCGGCGCCTTACGCAACCGAGCATCAATTCCGAACGGGACTCTCGCGCCCACGAAGACCTTATGGTCGCAGAATCTGTCTCCGTAGGGGCCACAAAATCCCGATGGAAAAGTGATCGCTCCACCCGCCCCGAGATACAGATCGAGGGTGAGATCCGACTTGTTTTTCAGGACCTGGGCGAGGCCCCATTCGAAGTCTCCATGCAGCCGAAGCCCCGGTCCGCCCCCGAAGGCGAGATCGAACGCATTGGGTCCTCCCAGCCAGTACTTGGCGTTGAGCCCCAGCGGGTAGCCCAGCATCAACCCCAGGCCCCATCCGGCAGGTTGGTTCACTGGCTCCGCCCTCGCGGATGGCGCACCGAAGAAGAGGGCGGCCAAGCACCAGAGCGACGTCATTCGCGCAATCGAGCTTCGAATCCACATGGCATGCGAAGGGTAAGTTTGCCCTTCCAGGAGCGTCAACCGGTGTATGTAGGCTGGTGCACGCGCCTGAATTCCAACCAGAGATGGCAGCGCAAACCACATTCGACGTAGCAGTCGTCGGCGCTGGAACGTTCGGCGCGTGGACCGCATGGCATCTGATTCAACGTCAGCAGCGCGTGGTTCTGCTCGATGCCTATGGGCCCGCCAATGCCCGTGCCAGCTCCGGCGGCGAAACGCGCGTCGTTCGCATGGGCTACGGACCGGATGAAATTTATACGCGCTTCTCGCTGCGCTCGCTCGAACAGTGGAAAGAGCTTTTCGCCGCCACGCGACAGCCGCTGTTTCATGAAACCGGCGTGCTGTGGCTGGCCGGCCACGACGACAAGTACCTCAGCGACACGGAGTCGACCCTGACGAACGCGGGCGTGCCATTTCAATCATTCGACCAGAGCACGCTGATGAAAAGCTACCCGCAGGTGAACTTCGACGGGGTGAAGCGCGGCATCCTCGAGGCGCACAGTGGCGTGCTGATGGCGCGCCGCGCGGTTGCCGCCGTGGTCGCCGACGCTGCCGGTCGCGGCGTCTCGTACCGCGTTGCGAAGGTGGAAGCGCCCTGCGGAGCCGGCCGCGTCGTCAGCGTCAAAACCAGCAGCGGCGAAACCATCGCGGCCGGGACGTTCGTCTTTGCCTGCGGCCCTTGGCTCGGCAAGGTTTTTCCCGCGCTGCTGGGCTCGCGCGTCTTCCCGACCCGGCAGGAGGTTTTCTTCTTCGGCGTGCCCGCCGGCGACGCGCGCTTTGCCGCGCCGGCGCTGCCCGCATGGCTCTTCATCGAGGACGAATTCTACGGCACCCCCAACCTCGACGAGCGCGGCCTGAAGATCGCCTCGGACCATCACGGAGAAGCGGTTGATCCCGACACTCAATCGCGCATCGTTACCCCGGCGATGACCGAAAGAACGCGCAACTATGCGGCGCTCCGATTTCCGGCGCTCAAGGGCGCGCCGATCGTCGAGACCCGAGTCTGCCAATACGAAAACACCTCGAACGGCGATTTTCTGGTCGACCGGCATCCAGAGATGGAAAACGTCTGGCTCATCGGCGGCGGTTCCGGTCACGGATTCAAGCACGGTCCCGCGCTCGGCGAATACGTCGCCGGCCAACTGTTAGACAAGGCTCGCGCCGAGCCAAGATTCTCGCTGGCAACCAAGGCTGCCCTGCAGCAACGCTCTGTTCATTGAGGGATGTGAGATTTGAAGCGTCGTAGCCTTCGGCAACGATGTTCACGAGGCGGTCCTCAACGGCGACCTCGACCTCGACCCGCGGGTGACGCGCGCGAAACGCGGGAAGCACGGGGGTAATCACAAAGGGCACGGCCGATCGCGACACCGACGGCCGGACCCGTCCTACGGTCTCTCCCGGTTGAGCGGAAACGTCGGTGAGAGCAGCGAGCGCCTGCGCCAAGGCCGGGCCCGCGGTTTCCACGAGGCACCTGCCCGCATCCGTCAGCGATACGCTGCGCGTGGTGCGGGGCAGGAGCACTACCCGCAGCTGCTCCTCGAGCTGCCGCACTGACTGGCTCACCGCGGATCTGAAGACGCAGTCCAGGCTTACTTGTCTTACCTGCTGCTCGCCGCTGAGCCTTTGGACAAAACCTGCGTTTTTTGCATCGTTTCGTCCGACGGCAAGGACATCGCCGACTCGGGGGGTCGATATGAAATCGCTCGTCACCACCGTCGCGTGGGCCCTGGACGCGCTGGCGTACGCCACAGGGGCGGGTGCTCCTGCAGGCGGCTCGAGGTGCCCACACCGCATCGCACGCTCATCCGCTCGGGCAGACGCTGATTGTGACGGCGGGCTCTGGCCGGGCGCGGCGCTGGAGCGGCGCCATCGATGCAATCGACCTCTTCTACCAACATCGCGTAGACCTCGAGGTGGAGCTGGAACGGATGACCGGCCGGTGAGCAACGAGATGGTGCTAAGGCCCGCCGTGCAGGAGTTTTGAGTTGCACTCTGTCGACCAAGGAGGAATGCACATGAACAGCAACACGCCTGCCGCGCCACCGCGGAGAGCGCTCGCCGACCTCGCGCCGAAGCTCGTCGAGCTGACCGACACGGTGCTGTTCGGGGACATCTGGGAGCGGCCGCAACTGTCCAAGCGCGACCGCAGCCTGATCACCTGCGCGGCGCTGGTGGCGATGGGCAAGACCGAGCAGATGAGCTTCCACTTCCCGCGGGCGATCGAAAACGGCGTGACTCGCGACGAGCTCGTCGAGCTTATCACCCACTTGGCGTTCTACGCCGGTTGGCCCAGTGCGATGTCGGCGATGACCCGCGCCAAGGAGTTGTTGGCCGATAAGTGACGGCGTCTTAAGCGGGCCTTGGCGCGCTCAGGTTTCTTCCGGAGCCGGCGCTTCGCGGCGCCGTTTGCGATTTTCCGTGGCTTCGCTCCGTCCACTAACGCGACGTCTTTTGCGATGCGAAGGAGTTGCCGTTGACGACCAGATCGATGGGGTGGATGGCGCCGTCACCATCCACCACCGCGACCAAGTAGGTGTTTGGACTTGGCTGAACCCACCTGGCCTCGTTGGCCAAACGCTCGTCCACGTAGAACCGATCAACGCCGAAGTCCCAGTGTCCTCGATCGTCGTAAGTCGCCCGCAAAAACGGGGAACAAGAGCTCGCATCGCCCGATCGGACTCCCTTGACGTGGTAGAGGCCGTCTCTCCGTTCGATGCAGAACGTCTGAGGGCTAACGTTTCTACGCGGGTCGATAATATTCGTGGCCTCTCGAACGGCCACGAGCTGGAAGCGGACGTAGTGCCCGGACAGAAGGTCGCGCGGGTCATAACCTTCGATGGGAAGGTGGATCGGACCGCCGCGTCGCAGCGTTTCCTCGCGCACAACCCAGCCACCGAAAAACACCAGGTCGACCAGCGCCAGGGCCAGTAGCACGCGCTTGGTCAGGGTTGCGCTCATGAGACTCCCCCGGTTCGGGCGGCGGCGGGCAGGGTCCGCCTCAGGCGCCACCAAGCGTATGCGATCGCCAAACACACGAAGCCGGTGACGATGAGACCGAGGCCGGTGGTCATCAGATTCCTGGCGAGCTCCAGGTAGAAGACAAAGACTCGTATCGCTAGCGCCAGCGTCGCGAGGTTGGTTCCAAGCTTGTTTCCGCTCTCCGCCGCAGCCATGGCAACCGCGATACAAAGTCCCGCAAACAATCCGAACCCCACGAATTGTCGCAACAGCTGATTGCTTTCCTGCGCGCGGCCTATCAAGGCACCACACAAAAGCAGCGTCAACAGAGCGATTGCCGCGAGCCGTGGTCGCAGCGCGGGCGCATCGGTCCACCAGAGCTGGACGCCGAGCGCCGCCGCAGCAGCAACAAAAATCGCCAAAGGCCAAAGCAAAACCGGTCCTGGTGGCCCCAGCGATCGAGAGTATGTTGTGGCCCAGATCGCGTTCGCGCTGACCGCCGTAGCTGCGAGTAGCCCGATTCCCCAGCGCCTGGCCGCCGCAGACGCTCCGGGGTGGGCGCCGCGGATCGCGGAGGCACCGAGGAGGAGCACCAGCCCGAACGCCGCGTAGACGAAAAGCTCTCTTAGGTCGCCCGAATCGAAAAGATTGGCAAACCAGTGGTACTCGCTCATCAACAATCCCAACGCCACCGTGAGAAACCCGATGAAAACGTCGGTGAGCAGCCCTTGCTTGGCAACCACCGCGGCGGGCAGCGCGAATGCCGCGCACAGGGCGAAGGCGCGCCAGGGATGGCCGCTCAGATGATAAACCTGGGCAATAAGACCGATGGTGGCTGGCACCATCCCGCAATGTAAAAGCAGGAAAAGGTCACGCGGCCAAAGGTTCTTCAGGCTCGACGTCCGCCACGCGCCGCCAAGCGACCCCAGTAGGAGCGCACCGCAGGCGGCGAGCTTGAGCTTGTCTGGGATGTTGTCCCAGTTCGCGGCGATCACGGAGATAATACCGACCGCGATTGCCAGGCCGCCTACCGCGGCGATGCCCCACACCAGCCAGCGCGTGCCGGCCGCTTGTGACTCTTCGTGGCGCGCAATCGCGGCGGCTTGTTCCTCGGTCAGTAACCCGGCCTTTTTCCAGGCCGCCAGTTTCCGCTCGAATCCGACGGAGCACCTCCCGGGCGAAGAGAATGCCATTCTCAGAGCCGCCGCAGAAGAAAAGCACCGTTGGGGCCTGCTTTGCGACGTTTTTTGTGAAACCCTAGCCGCCGGGTTGTCATCTAAGCGCGCGTTCCAGAATCCGGGGGGAGGCATTCTTGTCGACATTCGTGGCGTTGGTCGTTGCCCTGGTGGGGTCTGCGCATGCGCAAATTCCCGCCTGTACCGCTGCCGAACCTTGCTGCAAGGAATCGCTGGCGGTCGGCAACTCTAGTTTTTGGTACTTTCGGAGCTACTCGCTTCAAACCGCCAATCCGAACATCGAGCGTGCGGTGATCGTGACCCACGGCCTGCAACGCAATGCCGGAGATTACTTCCAGGCGACGGTGGACGCTTTGAACAACGCGAGTGACCCGACGCTGCTCGTGATTGCGCCTCACTTCAAAGGCTTCGTGCAAGGCAGTTCCACTTGCAACGACGCGCTGGAACCGGGCGAGCTGCACTGGTCGTGCACGGGACAAAACAGCGTCAACCGCTGGGACGACGGAGGGCAGGCGCGCGACGTCGGGGGTGCGGCCATCTACTCCTTCACGATGATCGATTACCTACTCGACATCTTGAACAACCCAGACCTCTTTCCGAACCTTACCAAGATCGCTATTAGCGGCCACTCCGACGGCGGCCAGTTCACGCAACGCTACGCGGCCGGGAACCAGATGGACGGGACGATTGGGGCGTCGGTGAAGTACGTGATCGCCAATCCCGGTTCCTATATGTACTTTGACAATCAGCGGCTGCCCAAGGGCGAGACTTGCTTCGAGGACGGAACCTGCACCGCGGACTTCACTGAAAACTGGGATCCCGACGGCGAATGCCCCACCACGTACGACAACTACAAATATGGCCTGCAAGCGCGCAACTTCGGTTACATGAATTCGGCTCGTCCCGGGTTCACCGACGAGGATCTGACCGGGCGATTTCTCTCTCGCACCGTGGCCTATCTGCTCGGCGAGAACGATCAAATGAACAATTCCTCTTTTGACCAGTCTTGCCCGGGCAACGCGCAGGGGATCCATCTCGCGGACGATGGGACTGGCTACGTCGGCGGGCGGCGCGAGCGCGGGGTCATCTTCTGGAACCGCATTCGGCAACTCGGGGCCGACCATAGCCTGACGATCGTGCCGAGCTGCGGTCACAACGAGTTTTGCATGTACGGCTCGGACGAAATGGTCCAGGCCCTGCTGTTCTGACCCACCCACTGGCCGAGGGCCTCCTGACCGCGCGATGTGGTCCGCAACGCGCGCGAGCCTGAGATTTTAGCCACCCACCGCAGGGCCAACATCCGCTGGAGCATCGCCGCGCCCAGCGCTCCGCCGACGTGAGGTCGCCGCTCGGTACCGTCGATGCATCGGCGCGCCAACATCCTGCGTTCCTTCGCCAGCGCCACTACGTCAATATCCATCTCTTCGGCAAGCCAACAGACACCGCGGTCGGTCACCTCATAGGAGCGAGCATTCGCGGATCGGACCATCCCGTCGAGCTCCAGGCGCTGGGCAAGCGCTACCGAAAGTGCTCCCGCGAGGTGGTCGTAGCAGGTGCGCGCCACGCGAAACGCGGCTCTCTCCGGCGTTAACGCTCGCATGGGCCGATGGGCGGTCGCGATCGACCCGAGCACTTCGAGCGCATGGGCAACGTCATCGTTGGCCAGCTGGTAATAGCGGCAGCGCCCCTCCTGTTTAACCGAAAGCAACCCGCCCCGGGTGAGCTTGGCGAGATGAAGGCTCGTGGCTGCCGCCGAAAGGTTGGCCGCGAGGGCGAGCGCACCCGCGGGCAAGGGCCGACCGCCAAGCAGAGCGAGCAGGATGGCCGCACGGGTTGGCTCGCCGATGAGCGCGGCGACATCGGCGAGGGCGTAAGATGTCGACATCGACGGAAGGATAGCGCCAAAGACGCTCGAAAGCTTTTGCCGCTGCAAAAACATCGCCCCTGCCGCCGGAGTTACCTTGACGCCCATGAAAACCCAAATCGCCTGCATCGTCCGATACGAGATCGATCCCTTTCAGCGCGAGGCCTTCGCAAAGTACGCGGAGACCTGGGGGCGCGTTATCCCGCGTTGCGGGGCCCAGCTCTTGGGCTACTTCCTTCCGCACGAGGGCACCAACAA
>Ga0126382_10000176_pt1 | contig 23946 bp, 16 predicted proteins | sample PanSoiMetPlot_30_FD_92548 | JGI IMG/M metagenome (GOLD analysis project Ga0126382, IMG submission 92548) | Tropical forest soil microbial communities from Panama - MetaG Plot_30 | ecosystem: Environmental > Terrestrial > Soil > Tropical forest > Bulk soil | place: Panama | collected 2016-02-17
CACTTACTGTGTCGTGGATACGTCCTGTCTGGCGTTCTTTCTGATGAATTCGATGATGTCCTCCATCCGCGCCCCGGGGGTAAAAACCTCCGTAACTCCTCGTTCCTTCAAGCGGGGAATGTCCTCATCAGGTATGATGCCGCCGCCAAATATGATCACATCATCAAGGCCTTCGTCTCGAGCCAGCTCTACAACCCGCGGAAACAACGTCATGTGCGCGCCAGACAGAATCGATAGCCCGATCGCGTCTACGTCCTCCTGTACCGCGGCTGCCACGACCTGTTCTGGCGTCTGTCTTAATCCGGTATAAATTACTTCCATTCCGGCATCACGCAACGCGCGCGCAATCACTTTTACGCCACGGTCGTGGCCATCCAACCCAGGTTTGGCGAGCAAGACTCTTATTCGTTCCTCAGATGACATCACGCAATCTCTTTTTCGTAATCAGCACAGACGTAGCATAGACTGTCGAGTCTGCGTAACATTCGGAGTCGGCAGAATTTGAAGTCACTGCGCAGACTAGAAAGTCTACGCTACGTCTGCGTTAGAACCCAGGCGTCTTATATGTATAACGCGAGTTCGCCTCAAAAGGCCGGTTCCTGATACTCGCCAAACACGGGTCTCAGTGCGTCGCACATTTCGCCGAGCGTGGCATAAGCCCTAACGCAGCCCAGCAGCAGCGGCATCGTGTTCTTTCTTCCACGAGCTCCATCCGCCAGATTCTTGAGAGTTCGAGCAACCAGATCATTGTCGCGTTCCGTCCGCAGGTTCTGTAATCGGTCTTCCTGAAGCCTGGCTACCGATTCGTCAATCTGGAGCAGAGACAACTCCGTCGGCTCTTCCTGCATAACGTAATCGTTAACACCGACGATGATCTTATCTCTGCACTCGACCGCCTTTTGGAATTCGTAGGAAGCATCTTGTATTTCGCGTTGCGGAAAGCCCGCTTCGATGGCTTCAACCATACCGCCGAAATCGTCGATCTTGCGGAAATATTCAAAAGCACCCTCTTCCATATCTCGAGTCAGCTTCTCAAGAAAGTATGATCCACCCAACGGATCAACAGTGTTTGTCACGCCCGATTCGTGGGCGATGATTTGTTGGGTTCGCAGAGCTATAAGCGCAGCCTCGTCCGAAGGAAGAGCAAGAGCTTCGTCATACGCGTCGGTGTGCAGCGATTGCGTCCCGCCCATCACTCCAGCCAAAGCTTGAATCGCAACTCGAACTATATTGTTTAGCGGTTGTTGCGCAGTGAGTGAAACGCCCGCGGTTTGAGTATGAAATCGGAGCATCCAGGATCGTGGATTCCTGGCGCCGAACCTCTCGGTCATCACCCGATGCCAGATGCGCCGCGCCGCGCGATACTTTGCGATTTCCTCAAAGAAATCGTTATGGGCATTGAAAAAGAAGCTCAACCGCGGGACGAAATCGTCGACGTCCATGCCCGCATTGATTGCGTATTGCACGTACTCGATACCATCGCGCAAAGTAAACGCCAGTTCCTGAAGCGCAGTCGAGCCCGCTTCGCGAATGTGATAACCCGAAATGGAAATTGGATTAAATCGCGGTACCTCTCGAGTGCAAAACTCGATCGTGTCAGTAATCAGCCGCATCGAAGGTCTTGGCGGATAGATCCACTCTTTCTGTGCGATGTATTCCTTTAGTATGTCGTTTTGCAGGGTTCCGCCGATTTTTTTCCAGTCTGCGCCCTGCCGTTCTGCGGTCGCCAGAAACATCGCCAGAATCATTGACGCGGGCGCATTGATGGTCATTGAAGTTGTGACTTGCTCGAGCGGGATTCCGTCGAACAGTACTTCCATGTCCGCAAGGCTCGAGATCGCCACACCGCACTTCCCTACTTCGCCTTCGCTGAACGGGTGATCAGAGTCGTATCCCATCAACGTCGGGAGGTCGAATGCGACAGATAAACCCGTCTGGCCGTGTTCGAGTAGATACTTGAAGCGTTGATTGGTATCAAACGCGGAACCGAATCCGGCAAACTGCCGCATAGTCCACAACTTTCCACGATAACCAGTCGCGTGGATTCCGCGAGTGTATGGCGGCTCCCCGGGGAACCCCAACTCAGTCTCGTATTCGAACCCAGGTATGCTGTTCGGAGTGTACAACCGGTCGATTGGGGTCAGCGAAACCGTACTAAAAGTCTTCTTGAGTTCAGGGGACTTTTTCAACGCCGGCTCGAGCGTACGCTCTTCCCATTCGCGTTCCGCTTCTTGCAACGGAGTGGTCACATCGATTGTACTCATCAAGCTCTCCTAACGTTAAACAAGGCGAAAACTCGTCACAGAATAAATTTGATCATATCCTGCATTTCCACTAATTGAAAGTCTCAATGGTGCAGTGATAAGCTTTGCGAACGCGTCCGCCTTCGGTATCTAGCGCCGGATCGCGTACCGAAAAAGATCTGCGAACTTCAGAGGTTTGCTCGTGGCCATCGAGCTCGGATCAAACATCGGACCATACAAAGTACTTGATTCGCTTGGAGCAGGCGGCATGGGCGAGGTTTACCTTGCACGAGATACCAGACTTGGTCGTAAGATCGCTCTCAAATTCTTATCGGTTGACTTCACCAAAGACGAAGAGCGAGTGCGTCGGTTCCAGCAGGAGGCTCGAGCGGCTTCAGCCCTCAATCATCCAAATCTGATTACAATCTTTGAGATAGGTGAAGTCGAATCTGTTCACTTTATCTCGACTGAATTCATTGAAGGCCAAACCCTGCGGAACCGCATCGCCCCTGGTCGAATATCGACCATAGAAATCTGTGACATTGCCATTCAAGTAGCCAGCGCTCTCACCGCTGCCCATACCGCAGGAATTGCTCATCGCGACATAAAACCGGAAAACATCATGATTCGCCCTGACGGTGTCGTTAAGGTGTTGGATTTCGGACTGGCAAAACTCACGGAAACATCGAAGCCGGGCGATGCCACGATCGATCCGACGGCGCCTACGAAAAAAGCCGTATCTACCGATCCCGGCGTCGTGATGGGCACCGTAAGCTATATGTCCCCCGAACAGGTCCGGGGCATGGCAATCGATTCCCGGACCGACATCTTCAGTTTTGGAGTTGTGCTTTATGAAATGATTTCCGGGCGGGTCCCGTTTGAGGGCACGAGCTTTGGCGAGGTCATCTCCAACATTCTTGCAACAAGGCCCGTTCCGCTAGCGAGATATGCCGACGATGTGCCCCCTGAACTCGAGCGAATTGTCAGCAAAGCGCTTGCGAAGGATCGTGATCAGCGCTATCAGACAAGCAAAGACCTGCTCATCGATCTTAAGCGATTAAAACAACGACTCGACGTCGAAGCCGAATTCCAGGACTCAGTGCCGCATGAGTGGTCTCGCGACGCGGTGGTCGGCCGTAGCAGCGGCGAAGAAAAATCTCGCGAGACAGTGTCGATTGATGCAACGCCATCTCCTGTTCGAACGACTTCGAGCGCCGAATACATCATCACCGAAATAAAACGACATAAGAATGCTACGTTCGTCGTGCTGTCCATCGCAGTGATCGCAGTTGCGGCAATGACTTTTGTAAGGGGCGGCAAAAAAATAGATTCGGTGGCGATAATTCCTTTTTCGAATCTTACCGGCGATCCAAAGATGGAATCGATAAGCGATGAAATGACCGAAGGAATCATCAATCATCTTTTCCAACTCCAAAAGCTCCGAGTGATCTCGTATAGCGCGGTCGAGCAATACAAGGGACAACAGCTCGACGCCGCTGCGATTGGCCGCGAATTGGCTGTCAGCGCGGTAATGATCGGAAGAATCAGCAAGAGAGATGATGGCTTGACAGTGAATGCCGAGTTAATAAACGCAAGCGATAAGACTCGCATCTGGAGCGCACAGGAGAAGCCAAAGTTTTCGGACCTTGCAATGACGTTCCATAGATTCGCTCGCGGAGTATCGGAAAAGCTGGAGCTAGCTCTCACCGATGCGGAACGCAAGGAGCTCGACGCGGAAGAGCTTTACGAGACCGGCCGCAGTTATTGGAATCAGCGAACCACTGAAGGATTGAACAAAGGAATCGACTATTTTGAAAAAGCAGTGTCGCTTAAACCTGACTATGCTGCAGCGCACGCAGGCTTGGCTGACTGTTACAACATGCTTGCTACTTATGGCGCGAAGGCGCCCGGCGAAGCCTTCCCCCGCGCAAAGACCGAAGCGCTGAAGGCTCTGGAGCTGGACGACTCGCTCGCCGATGCTCACGTCTCGCTGGCGTACTCACTGTTCCGTGGCGAATGGAATTGGTCGGAGGCAGAAAGGGAGTTTCGTCAGGCGCTTGCTATAAATCCAAAGTCGGCCCAGGCGCATCAATGGTATTCTAACCTGCTTGTAGCGCTCGGGCGTCCCGACGAAGCGATCGCCCACACCAAGCTGGCACAGGAGATGGACTCGACCTCGCTGATCATCCTCTCGCATTTCGGGTTTGTTTACTTCTTTGCACACCTGTACGACGAATCCATAACAACCTGTCAAAAAGTGCTCGAATTAGACCCGACATTCTTTGCTGTACGACGTTATCTTGGTCAGTCGTACACGCAAAAAGGTAGGTATGATCAGGCAATTTCCGAGTTCCAAAAGGCGGTTGTCGGTTCGGGCGGATCGGCGTTAATTCGCGCTGAGCTCGGACACACCTTTGGGGTATCGGGCAGAAAGGATGAGGCGGAAAAGATTCTCGGTGAACTCAAACAGCTTCGCACAGAGAAATACTTTTCGCCTTATCACCTTGCTCTTGTTTACTCAGGTCTGGGAAATAAGGAAGAGACGTTTAATGCGCTCGAGCGTGCTGTGGAGGAGCGTGCGGATTACCTGGTGTTTCTGAACGTGGATCCAAGGTTTGAGTGGCTGCACCAGGATCCTCGATTCGCGAGCTTAAAACAACGGGTTGGGCTGCCCTAAACGTTTAACCGACCGTTTTCAAGTTCAGCGTTGTATCTATTCGTACCTAAGCGCCACCATCGGGTCCACCTTTGTAGCTCTTCGGGCCGGCACCAAACAAGCTGTCAGGGCGACCCCCACCAGCAACACCGGAATGACAATGAAGACTATTGGCTCCGTCGAACTCACGCCAAACAGCAGGCTCTTTATCGTTCTGGTTAACGCGAATGAACACAGGAGTCCCAGCGCAACGCCGATCAATGTCAACAAAGCTCCCTGCCGCAAGACAAGGCCTAAGACATCGACACGACTAGCTCCGAGTGCTATCCGAATCCCAATCTCGCGGGTGCGTTGAGCCACGAGATTCGACATCACCGCATACAAGCCCACCGAGGCAAGCATCAACGCGACTCCAGCGAAGATTGAAATAAGCAGCATCGCAAATCGCCTTTGTGAGACCGATTCGGATATGACACTTGTCAGAGTGCGCACGTCGTAAACCGGCAGTTCTTCATCCACCGAACGAAGTCGTTCACGGATTGATGACATCAGAGAATTGGCATCGCCCGAGGTTCGTGCGACAAATACCACATTGCGACGCGTTCGCGGAATCTGAAAGATCGGCATGTAGGAACTGGGCGCGGGCTCCTTTTCCAGGGACGAAGCTCTCACATCAGCTACGACGCCAATCACCGTCAGCCACTCTACTCCCCAACCTCCCCATCGAATCCGTTTGCCAAGGGGGTCCTCTCCTGGCCAGAACTTCCGGGCCATAGCCTGATTTATCACGAGCACAGGCAATCCACCCTCACGATCATCGTCATTGAAGGTCCTTCCCGAAAGCAATTGAATCCCCATCGCTCGGAAATAGTCGTTGCTCACCCACGTGTTTCCGGCCGAGTGATAAGTGGATTGGTCTTCGCCCTCGATGCGGAAACCAACGGTCCAGTTGTCGGCTAACGGTAAGTTTGAAGCGACACTGACCGCTTCAACCCCAGGCAGCGATCCAATTTGATCCAGGGCGCGTTTGTACATCGACTTGCCCAACTCGATCTTTGGGTATCGCTCAGCCGGCATCGATGTTCGCGCAATAACCGCGCCTTCAGGATTGAAACCCGGCGGCACTCTTAGCAATCGAACAAAGCTGTAGATTAACAACCCTGCGCCAATCAACAGCACTATCGCGGAGGCGGTCTCGAACACAATCAACGCCCCACGCATACGCTTGCTTGCAAGTCCTCCGCTCCCGCGCCCGCCCGATTCCTTCAGTGTTTCATTCAAGTCTACTCGAGAACATTGAATTGCAGGCGCTAGTCCAAAGATCACTCCGGTCAAGACCGAAACGGCTAAAGCAAAGAGGAGAACCCTGGTATCCAGACTCACTTCTTGCAGGCGCGGCAGGTTGTCTGGTCCGAACCTCACTATGAGATCCACCGCCCACGACGCCAACAGCAAACCCAGTCCACCACCAAGAATCGCAAGCAGCACGCTCTCGGTCAGCAGCTGTCTGATCAGCCGGCGCGAACTGGCACCGATCGCTGTGCGTATTGCGATCTCCTTCATTCTCGTCTGAGATCGAGCCAGCAGCAGATTAGCGACATTCGCGCATCCGACAAGCAGGACCAACCCGACTGCGCCGAACAGTACCAGTAAAACCGTGCGAACAGGCTGCACCATCTCCTGTTCGAGACCGATCACGCCGGCAGCTATTTCGATGTTACCTTTATAAACGTTCGGATATTGTTGCTGCATTCGCTCGGCCACCGATTCAATATCAGCCCGAGCCTGCTCGATTGTCACTCCGGGTTTGAGCCGACCAATGACGCTGAAATCGAAACTATTAGCTCGGCCCTTCCTTTCTTCGTCGGTCATAGCCATCGGAACCCACAAATCAACGGACTCCGAAAACGTGTTGTCGTTGGACGGAAACTGAAACTTTGCTGGCATCACGCCAATGACGGTGTAGGGCTTCTCGTCCAGCTTTAACGACTTGCCTTCAATCGCGTTGTCAGAGCCGAATCGTGTCCGCCACAGCCGTTCGCTGAGCAATACAACCGCGTTCGCTCCTGCCCCGTCTTCATCTTCGGTAAACGATCGGCCAATCTTCGGAGCGACACCGAGCATTGGGATTAGGCTGGGTGACATCCGCGCGGCATGAATTCGTGTCGCCTCGCCGTTACCCGTCAGATTAAAACTCTGCGTCGTATAGCATCCTATGTCGGAGAAGACCTGGTTAGTTTCTTTGTAGTCCCAATACTCAGCTCCGGAAACCGCGCCCGTTCGCAAGTACAATTTAGGAAGAGACTCCTGCACCAACAGCAATCGGTCAGGTTCAACATAAGGAAGTGGCCTCAACAGTACGGCATTGACGACGGTGAAGATGGCGGTACTAGCAGCAATCCCGATCGCCAGGACGCCGGCTGAGATGATCGTAAACGATGGATTCCGAACCAGCATTCGTAGTCCATATCGAAGATCGAGCCAGAGGCTTTCCATTTTGTCCTCCCAGCATACACAAGAATATTGAGAGCAAGCTATTTGACCAGCCAAATCGCGTGCCGCCCGATTGAGTTCGCAGAAATGTTGAGATTGTTACAGCTGCGGTGGTCTGTCGAACTATTTGAGATGTATGGCGTGCTCACTTGCGGGATGGCGGTTCCCAAATACGGGAATTGGGGGTTAGAGATTTAAGGGTTTGGTATTGAGGGTTGGAGGTTAGGGACCGGGGTTGGGTGCGTGACCCAATTTCTAAGTCTCGATCTCGATAACTTACTCGGAACCAAATCCCATATTCCAAATAAATTCCAAATTTCAAATTCCATATTCCATATTATTCGATATTCCAAATTCCATATTCCCAAATTCCAAATGCCCCAACCGCCAATCCCCAACCCCCAACCCCTATTCATACCTCAACGCGACCATTGGATCGACTTTTGTTGCACGACGAGCCGGAAGATAGCACGCTAGAAAAGCAACGCCGACAAGCAGCACTGAAACTTCGGCAAAAATGGTAATGTCAGTTACGCTCACCCCGAACACGAGATTCGACATCAATCGCGTCAACGCGAACGCCCCCACGACTCCAAGCACCACACCAACCACAGCGAGGACCATTCCCTCCCCGATCACCATCTTCAGCACGTCACCAGCCTGTGCACCGAGTGCGAGCCTGATCCCAATCTCGTTGGTTCGCTGAGTCACCGCGTAAGACATCACACCGTAGATTCCAGTAACAGCGAGCACCAATGCCACGACTGAAAAAACGCCGAATAGAATCAGATTCAAGCGACGGTCGTCGAGCGACGACGAGTAAACCTGTTCGAGCGTGCGAAATTCCGCCGGGAGTTGAGGATCCAATCCGTGGAGCTCGCCACGCATCGCGGACACGAGAGGCTCAGTAGCGATATTTGCCCTTGCGATGATTGACATGCTCGAAGGTTGCGGCCTCTGACTTGAGTTTGCGTAGACGGTTGGGCGCACATCGGAATCCAGTTTCTCGTGAACGTCTCCGACAACGCCGACAATATTCAAAAGCCGCTTGTCGCCATCCATATTTCCAAACTGAATGCGCTTTCCGATCGGGTCTTCATCCTGCCACACCTTTCGTGCGAGCGATTGACTTATGACCGCAACGTGAAGCGAATCAGCCGTGTCGCTTGTCTCAAACAAACGCCCCCGAAGCAGGGGAATTCCAATCGCGTTGAAGTAACCAGGGCTCGCAATTCGATATTCAGCGTAACCCGTATTCGCCGGATTGTTATCAATCAGAAACATCCCGTTACTTCCTGTGCCGGTCATTGGCAGGCTGTTAATGGCCCCCGTTGCTGACACTCCTGGCAGCTGACCAATTCGCTCCAATAACAGCTGATTGAATCGCGCCAATGCCTGATCTTTCTTTTGGTCATCGGAAGATGGAAACGAGAGATCCATCGCTACCGCGCTTTCAACGCGAAACCCGGGATCAATCTGAAGTAATTTTAGAAAGCTCTTTCCCAATAGACCTGCGCCTATCAGCAATATCAAAGTCAACGCGACCTGAGACACTACCAGTAGACTGCGCAAGCGCGCGCCCGCAACACCAGCAGATTGTCCGCGGCCCGATTCCTTCAGGTTTGACGCCAGATCAACAGCTGAACTTCGAACCGCGGGCACGAGCCCTAAGATAAATGCGACCAGGAACGAAAGACCAAGCGTGAATAGAAGAGCTCGAACATCGACGCCTATTTCGTCCATTCGCGGCAATGCCTTTTGATCGACTCCTATCAACAGCCTCACGCCCCAGGATGACAAAAGCACACCCAGAATGCCCGCGATCAACGCGAGAACCATGCTTTCAGTGACGAATTGTCGCGCGAGACGGAAACGCGTCGCTCCCAACGATGCACGAATAGCCAGCTCTCTCTGACGCCCCGTCGCCTGGGCGAGCATCAGATTGGCGACGTTCGCGCAGCCGATAAGCAGCAGGAATCCAACTGCTCCCAGCAAAATCAAAAGCGTGCTTCGAACTTTGCCAACCAGATACTCCTGTAACGGTATCAAGGCTAGATCCGCGGCATCGGTTTGCGTTCCGTATTCGGCCCTGAGTTGTTTGCCAATCCCGCTGATGTCGGCACGCGCGAGATCCAACGAAATTCCGGAACGAATTCTGCCTATGACACTCCAGTTGTGCGCGGTGCGAGAGGTCTGTTGAGGGAAAAGTTCCCGAGGGATCCACACATCGGTGTCCTTAGGAAAGCTGAAACCAGCAGGCATCACGCCGATGACGGTAAAGCTCTCATCGTCGGCATTGAGAGTGGTCCCCTCAAAATCTGTCTTTCCTCCGAGGATCCGCTTCCAGAATCCATAGCTAACGACCGCGGCCGGTCGGCCGCCGAGCTGACTTTCTTCAGGGAAAAATGATCGGCCGATTGCGGGCTGAGTCCGAAGGACGCTAAAGAAGTCCTTCGTCACAAAGTACACTCGAGAACGCACCGGTTCGCTTCCACCAGTTATGGTGGTCAACCCTCCAGTGTATTGGGCGATTGCTTCAAGACTCTGATTGTTTTCACGCACGTCGCGAAAATTAGGTTCGGTAACAGGCATTAAAGAACCCTTCTCGCTTACTTCGCGCAACTGGACGATTCGATCGGCATCGGGATACGGCAGCGAACGCAGTAATACGCCATCAACCACGCTGAAGATAGAGGAGCAAGCGCCAATACCAAGCGCCAGTGAGAGTATCGCTGCGGCGGAAAATCCAATCCGGGAGCGTAACAATCGAAGAGCGTATTTGAAGTCTCGGAGCATTGATTTTACCTCTACGGACTAATCCCTACCTGAGTAACTACGTTTTCAAGAACCGATAGTGTGCGTGATTTGTCGTTGAAGCTAAATTTGGTCTCCCAACCTCTTCTCTTCCTATCATCTGGTTTTCCTCATAGCCAACCCGTTACGAGATGTAGAAAGAGGCCCAATACTGCCCTCGTAAGTAAGTGTGTCTTTTTTGTGAGACGTTACAAGGTAGAGAGCTGTATTTTTCGCTTTTATGCTGTCCTAACATAAAGTTCCGTACAAGCCCTTTGCTGGTACAGCGATACTCGTAGTTTGACACACTCAAAGGTCTACGATACTTTCTTCTGCACGATATCACTTCTGGTCGGCCCCCGAAGGAGAGTTTAGGATGAGGAATGTCGTCGCCGCCTTAGTGATGACCGCACTAATTGTCGGCGCTGGTTGCAAAAATTCGTCGACAAGCACAACAAGCGGCACACCAAACCCGCCTTTTCAAGGCGATATACCACAAGACGTTTATAAGTTCACCGGAGAAATCGGAACCTATGGCGGAACGATGGTATTGTCGGAGCCCGATGATCCCAAGACATTTAATATCATCCTTGCTTCTGACAACGCCACTGCCGATATCCTCTGGTACAACATATTCCGATGCCCGGTAGATTACCGCAACGGCGGAGATCCTCCCGATTTTGACCCGGGCCTCTGTACAAAGTGGGAGGCATCGCCCGATGCCAAGACCTGGACCTTTTATCTTCGCCGAGGCGTCAGATGGTCCGACGGCGAACCCTTTAACGCTGACGATCTTGTTTTCACGTACAACGTTATTATCGATAAGAATCTGCTTAGCCCTGGACGTGACGTCTTCATCGAAGGCAAGGAAGAGAATGGGGAGCCGATCTTTCCGGATATCGAAAAACTCGATGATTACACTGTTCGTTTCAAACTTCACAGCCCCAATGGAAGTTTCCTTGAGTCGATTTACAACCTATGGCTGATACCAAAGCACAAATGGGAGCAACCGTGGCAAACCGGGAAATTCGCATCTACGATGACGCTTACCGAGGATCTGAATAACGTCGTCGGTCTGGGTCCGTATAGGCTTAAGGAATATGTTTCCGGGCAGCGAGTGGTTCTCGAGCGCAATCCTTATTTTTGGAAGGTAGACAACAAGGGTCAACGGCTTCCATACCTCGATCGGATGGTCTTCGTAATCGCTAAGGACTTCAATACAGTTCAATCAAAGTTCCAGGCGGGCGAAATTGACGTTATGCCGAGAGTACGTCCTCAGGACTTTGCGTTGGTCAAGAGAATGGAGGGGCCAGATGTTAAAGTTGTAGACATCGGCGTCTCGTATGACACAAACTGGGTTGTGCTCAATCAGAACGCAAACAACAACCCAACAACGCACAAGCCTTTTTTGGAGAAGTGGAAGCAGCGACTTTTCAGAGATCAGAAATTCCGCCAGGCCTGTTCGTACGCGATAAACCGCGAGGCGTTGGCTAATACGGTGTTCTCAGCGAGAGCAGTGCCGATCTATTCGCTCGTCACCCCGGCAGACAAGATCTGGTTTAGCGACGACATCATGAAGTATCCCTATGATCCGGGACGCGCTAAGCAACTGTTAGCCGAAGTTGGGTTGAAAGACACAAATGGGGACGGCTTTCTCGAGGACTCAGAGGGGCACACTGTTGAAATTGCTTTGCTAACAAATTCCAGCAACAACCAGCGAGTCGAGACAGCGAGTTTCGTCGCAAAAAACCTGCAGGACGTTGGCATTAAAGCCGCCGCGGTTCCGATAGTTTTAGGCGCGCTGGTCGATAAAATGGAAAAGACATTTGACTTCGATGCATTGGTTCTCGGCTGGCAGCCGAACCCGCCACCCGGACCGTTGGGCACTAAGAACGTGATCCTTTCCTCCGGTCTCCAGCACGCCTGTTTTGTGAGCCAGCGACAGCCTTCTACTGAATGGGAGGCCCAAGCAGATAAGCTCATGCAGCAGATCGACGCGTCTACGGATCAGAAGGAACGTTATCGACTCTACGCACAGGTTCAGCGCATATGGTCCGAGTATTTGCCGGAGATAAACCTTGTGGCTACGATTGACGGCGTTGCTTACAAAAGTAAGTTCGGAAACCTATTCCCCTCAGTTTTGCCGCCCCGTGCTACCTGGAATTGCGAAGAGATCTATGTGAAGAAGTAGGCAGAAAGCAGAAGGCAGTAGGCAGTAAGCAGAACGCAATAGGCAGAAGGCGGTAGGCAGAAGGCAGTAGGCAGAAAGCAGCAGGCAGTTCAGAGAGTAATTAGGCAGTAGAAAGCAGGCAAGCGATACTGAGCACGTCGATGGAGGTATGCAGCACGCAGTTATAGAAAGGACACGGTAGAAGCGAGGCGGCTCAGGCAGTGAATACGGCAAACTGCTTTCCGCCTACTGCCTACCGCCTTCCGCCTACTGCCTACCGCCTTCCGCCTTCTGCCTTCCCTTCCGATCTCCATGAAGACCTTCCTCATCAGAAGAGTACTCACCGCAATTCCACTGATCATCGTAGTGACCTTCATCACTAAGGCCTTACTGGTAGCTTCCCCCGGCAACTACCTGGATTCCCTCAAATTAATACCGTCAATCTCTCCCGACTACATCGCACAGATGGAGAGCAAATATCACCTCGACAGCAACAACGTATTCGAACGTTACTGGTACTGGTTCTGGCCCGCCCTGCAAGGCGATTTCGGATTCTCATTTACTAAGAGCGCGTCGGTGTGGTCGCTGATCGGCGAGCGCGTACCGAACACTCTGTTACTGACCGGTTCTGCATTGATCTTCTCCTGGGTTTTCGCAATTCCATTGGGAATGATTGCAGCTGTCCATCGCAATCGCTGGATCGACAAGATCATCGGATTTATTTCGTTCTTCGGGCTTTCGATTCCCAGCCTGTTTTTCTCGCTGCTGATGATTTTGTTTGCCGCCAAGACCCGCCTCTTCCCGGTCGGAGGGATTCACAATCAGGTTATGTGGGATTCGATGTCTGCGTGGGAGAGGTTCGTAGATACATCGTGGCACCTGGTCCTGCCGATGATCGTGCTGGGCACTATCGGATTAGCGCAGTATGTACGCCAGATGCGCAGCGAAATGATCGAAACCTTATCACAGGACTACATTCGCACTGCTCGAGCGAAGGGCTTGAGCCGTTGGCGAGTGTTAACGAGGCACGCGCTTGGAAACGCCATCAACCCTCTGATAACGATCTTCGGATTCTCTCTGGCAAGCTTGCTTGCCGGTGCGCTTCTCACTGAATACGTGTTCGCGTGGCCGGGGCTTGGGACGTTGACATTTGATGCGCTCATAAACAAAGACGAGCCGCTGGTTATGGCTTCAGTCGTGATGTTGGTCCTGATGCTGGTGGTTGGAAATATGTTCGCAGACATTCTGCTGGGGATCATCGATCCTCGAATACGCCTCGAATGATGCTTAAACAAAACAAAGAAGTTACTTTGGTTGCACCGGACGGAAGCAGCGCAGAGATCGTAGTGGACGCTGTTGAACGCGTTGCACCGATTCGCGGTCGTTCGCCCTCAGAAATACTGTGGCTCAAGCTGAGACGAAATCGCACCGCGATGATCGGACTCTACACGCTGGCGGTGATGTATGCTGCTGCAATTCTTGCCGGGTTTATTGCGCCCTACAGCTACGACAACGCAAGGCATGATCTCCCGTTTTACCCTCCAATGATCGCGAGAATTCACATTTTCGACGATGAGGGCAATCTAAGCCGGCCGTTCGTATATCACCTCATTCCGGTCGACCCACAACTCGCAACTTATCGAGATGACACATCGAGACGTTACCCGCTCCGGCTGTTTGTACGAGGAGACAGCTATCACATTCTGTGGCTCATAAAATCGAATATTCATCTTTTTGGCGTCGATGAACCCGGACACATCTTTTTATTCGGTTCCGACAAAGTCGGGCAGGATATCTTTTCGCGTATCCTCTACGGAGCTCAGGTATCGCTGTCGATTGGCATAGTTGGAATTATCATCTCTACGATCATCGGGATGATAGTCGGAGGGATCGCGGGTTATTTTGGAGGCGCGACTGATTTTGCCATCATGCGCATCGTAGAGATATTGCTGGCGCTGCCCAGCCTGTACTTTATTTTGATTCTTCGACAGTCATTCGGGACTGGAATGAGTTCTGTACATATATATTTCATCATCGTGATCATTCTTGCGTTTATTGGATGGGCCACTGAGGCAAGAGTAATTCGCGGAATGGTCATGTCAATCAAGGAGCAGGAGTACGTCATCGCCGCCCGCGCTATGGGTTTCAGCAACGCCAGAATAATTATTCGTCATATCCTTCCGAACACACTCTCGTTTGTAATCGTAACGGCGACCCTTTCCGTTCCGTTTTTTATTCTTAGCGAGGTCGCACTTTCGTTTCTGGGCGTTGGGATACAGGAACCTGAGCCCAGTTGGGGCAACATGCTCGTTGCGGCTCAAAATAATCGTTATCTGACCGACTTTCCATGGGTGCTGATCCCAGGGTTGTTCATATTTCTTGCAGTGATGTCCTGGAATTTCCTGGGCGATGGTTTGCGAGACGCCGCCGATCCAAGAACGTTGAGCTAGCGCTGCTCTTTCAAGCTCAGAGATAGTCTGGTGATCGAAGACAAAGATTCTATGAGAAATCCAAATAACACCAACGGCAGAGACTATGCAAACCATGTTCGTAGTTCGGCCTTTAGGCGGAAGTTGGTAACTCTAACGAATTCACGATACAAACTTCCGCCTAAAGGTCGAACTACGAACAGTTTTTGCATAGTCTCCACAGTGGGGCGGCATTTCCGATTCTGAAATAGTCGGGCGTAAATGCAACAACGAACCGTCACAATTTCAAACCGGCTCGGTCTCCACGCCAGGGCGGCGGCGCGGCTCGTTAGGCGTGCCTCTCAATTCAGCAGCTCGGTAACGCTTCTACGTGAGGACACGGCCGAAAGCGCAGACGGCAAATCAATCCTCAGCGTGCTGCTGCTTGCCGCCGCGCGCGGCACAAGTCTTATAATCAAGACAGAAGGCGACGATGAAGATCGGGCATTGACCGAGCTTGTTGAATTAGTGGAACAGAAATTCGGAGAGGAATTCTCAGATGGCGTCTACTAGCGTGACCCGATCGCGCGATGTAAAGCTGCAGGGTGTTCCCGCCTCCCCGGGAGTCGCGGTCGGCCGCGTTCTAAGGCTCGATGAACGTGGCCGGCACCAGTTCTACTACATCGGTGTTTCGGCGGCACAGGCACGAATGGAAGTGCGGCGCCTGCGAGAAGCTGTACAGGAAGCTCGCGCGCAACTGAAGGAAATCAGAGTGCGGCTGGCCGAAGAACTCGGCTATGAACACTCGTTCATACTCGATGCGCATCTGTTGATGCTCGAGGATGCGCGTTTGATTGAAGAGCTCGAGCATGACATCCGTTCCCGTCGAGTAAACGCGGAGTGGGCTGTCCGCTCGGTGACTGATCGGGCAATTCAAGCCTACAAGCAGATAAACGATCCCTACCTTCGCGAACGCACCTCGGATCTCGAGGATGTAATGACCCGGCTTCTGACGATACTCTCCGGCCGCGACCAGTTCGATCTTTCGAAGCTCGATCAGGATGTAATCATCGTCGCCCAAAACATATGGCCTTCGACGGTTGCAGAACTCGACTTCAAACATGTGTTGGGTTTCGCAACCAACACCGGTGGTTTGACTTCCCACTCTGCAATCATCGCGCGATCGCTTGGGATTCCGGCAGTTGTCGGACTGCACGACATTACACGGCTTGCCAAAACCGGTAATAGCATCATCATCGACGGGTCAGAAGGCCTGGTAATCCTCCGACCGACAAAATCAGTAGTGGGTGAATATCGTGCGAAACGCCGTAGAGAAGCGAGGCGTCGTCCCCGGCCAGCCGAAGAGACATCGAAGGCAGCAGAAACCACTGACGGCGTGCGGATAACTTTGCGAGCCAACATCGAGCTCGCAACTGAAATCGAGTCGCTTAGATTATTCGGCGCCGAAGGCGTCGGCCTCTATCGCTCAGAGTTTTTATTCCTGACTCGCCTTCCCGACTTGCCCGGTGAAGATGAACAGTACGAAGTCTATCGCAATCTGGCAGTAGTGACCGGCGACGCCGGCGCCAACATTCGCATCTTTGATCTCGGCGGCGACAAACTTACACTCGAAGGATTCGAAGCCGAACAGAATCCGGCACTGGGACTTCGTGCTATCAGGCTGTCATTAAAGGCGGAGCACGTCTTTCGGACTCAGATTCGGGCGATATTGAGAGCAAATCTTCACGGGCATCTACGGGTGGTGCTGCCCCTGATAAGCACCATCACCGAATTGCGCGAGGCCAAGCGGATCATTGCCGATGTGAAACAGGATATGGCCGAGGCTCGAATTGAGCACAATGCGGAGCTTCCGATCGGTGTAATGATCGAGGTTCCGGCTGCCGCGCTTATGGCCGATGTGTTTGCTCGCGAAGCCGATTTTCTAAGCGTCGGCACAAACGATTTGATTCAGTACATTTTGGCGGTAGATCGAGCTAACGAAAACGTTGCGCATCTCTATCAACCACTGCATCCGGCGATACTGCGCACGATAGCCTATTTGGTGAGGGTTGCAGAGACACAGCGCGTTTCACTTGAGTTGTGCGGTGAAATGGCTGCTGATCCTCTACAAGCCATCGCAGTTGTTGGCTTGGGGATCCGGACTCTCAGCCTTGTGCCGGGCTCGATTCCGCTCGTCAAGAATGCCATCAGGTCGGTCGAACTCGAACGTGCGCGGTCGCTGATGAAGGATGCAATGAAGCTTACAACAACCAAAGAAGTAGAAGAGTTGCTCGCGAGCGAACTGCCACGACAAGCGCCGCGCTTCTTCGCAGCGTGGTCATCCAAACCCTAAGTCTCTGCGGACCTCCGCGAGTTCTGGGTCTCTGCGATGAACTTCAATGCGACAGGGCTTTACCGCAGAGTCGCGGTGCACGCAGGGAATACACGAAACCCTCAAACCTCAAAAAGTAAAACGAAAATTAAACTCAATGCTCCGCGCGGGACGAGCCTGACTCGCCTCACCGAAAAATGGTGATGTCAGAACACCACTAAAGCTATTGAAGTTGACATGGTTGAGCAGATTCGAGATTTGGGCGGTTATCTGGAAATTGTAACGTGCGCCTTCAGCTGTGTTGTTTCCGCCGCCGCGACCGCCTCCGCCGCCACCGCGGCCACCAAAACCGCCTCCTCCGCGGGCGTCAAAAGCACCGCCGCCAAAACCACCGCGTCCGCCACCGCCGCCTCGGCCACCAGGACCCTGCCCACCGCGTCCTGTGCCCTGGTTGTTCTGATTGTCCGCGGACGGTTGATCCTGACCTTCAGACGGCGGAGAAACATCGGGCTGAGCTCCCGGACCGTTCTGTGCCAGGCGACGGTTTGAATGCCCGATAGCAAACGTCTTGGCAATGCTCAAATTGACGTTGAACAGTCCTGGATTGACCGCGTGTACGCCGTTCGGATAGTTCGTCTCCAGGAAGTCCCGCAACAACACCGGCGTCTGACCAAGCTCGCAGTTCGCTATGCAGCGGTTGGGTATCAGCGGATAAAGGCTGGCAGGTAGATCCGAGTTTCGATGAATACCGGCTGGACGATCATTGATCACTGTGTCCAGATTATCATCCTGACCGGTAGTAATGTTGAATGGGCCACCTGATGAGATCACCACGAACGGTGTCAACCTGAAGCCGTGTGGTAGTGTCAACATGCTCGTGATGTTCAGGAAATTGCGGCGGTCGGTAAACGCAGGTCCCCACTCCGGATGCAAGTCGTAGGTGTTTGCGGGAAGCGACATCGGACTGTCCGCATCGCTATCTGTCCATGAAAGCGTGTAGTTTACGAAGATCGCAAAGTTGCGTCCGAAGCGCCGGTCCGCGCGAAACATCAGTCCGTTGTACCGGGAAGTTGCGCTGGATTCGAGTTCATAAATATTTCCTTGATTCGGATCGGGTCGCACAAAGGTATCAGGAAAAGGGGCATTGATGTTACGAGAACGGAAGAAATGAACTCCACGTGCATATGTGCAGGTGAAAGATCCGTTCATCCCCCAGGGAAATTGGTGCTCGACGCTACTTGTGGTGTAGATCGAATAAGGCGCAATCAAATCGGGGGCGAGCACGCGCTTGATTGTGCGCAATGGATCCACCGCCGCGTCCGGGTTCGCTCCCAGCGGATCATTCGGATCGAAGATCGCGTTTCGAATTACGATATTCTGCTGAGTCACCCCATCAAAACGCAGAGTGGCTTCATACAGATTTGCGTTGAGGCGGTTGAAGAATATCCCACCGCCTGTGCGTATTGTTGTTTTACGATCCTTGGAAGGCGACCAGGCGATGCCCAGCCGAGGCGCCACGTTGAGCTTGTCACGAAGATGAGACTGAAACTCGTATCGTAAGCCGGCCGAGATCGTAAGGTTCGGACGATATCGAAAATCATCCTGAACAAACAACGACGCCTCGTACTGGCTATAGTTCACCAATGGGTTTCCCTGGTTAATCGTAAATTGCGTCGCACGGGCCAACGGACTGGAGGGATCCAGGTTGCCCTCGACCGCGAGGCGGTACTGATCCAGCGTTGAAAAGGTATACGTGCCGTTGAAATTGCTCGCGCTCAGATCGCTGTTATTCTCGTATTGAAGCTGGAACCCACCTCGTATCGTATGCCTCTTGAAAGTGGCGGTTAAGTAGTCCTGGAAATCGAGTTGGTTCTGAGTCAAGTTACTCGGACAGCAAGTAGCGCCGCCACCGTTAAATGCATCGAGGACATTGATAGCGACGCCAGGGGTCTTCGCCGTAGAGTCGGTGACCTCGTGCTGGAACCTCATTCGCGTCTCGTGCACCAACTTCGAGTTAATCACGTACGTCTCGGAAATAGTAAACGTCTGATTTGTGTTGTCGGTAGTCGAGCCGCGATCAGGGAGGGTAAAGCCGCCGCCATTGTTCGCTCGTTCTGATTGGAAATAGTTATAACCTACATTGAGTACATTCTGTTTGTTCAGGGTCGAGCCCACTCGAAGTCCAACAAAACGATTCTCGACAGTGGAAGGAACATTCGTATTGACCGGTCCATCGAGTGTTATCGCATTAACGAGCGCGGTGCTGTCGAAGGACCGTTCGTCGGCATTGAGGAAGAAAGAGACTCTTTTCTTGATGATCGGACCGCTGAGAGTAAATGAATAGTGCCTGAGATCAACATCGGGTTTTGTGTCCGCGAATGCATTTCTCGCATCCAGAGCTGAGTTACGGAAGTTAAAACCTGCACTCCCATGCCACTGCTCAGTGCCGGGCTTGGTGATGATTTCTATTCGACCCTGCCCAGGACGTGAATATTCGGCTGAAAGCGGGTTCTGGTTAATTCGAATCTGGAGAATCGATTCGCGAGGAGGAAGCCGGCCACCGGGAAAACCGTCAATGTAGATCTGCGGACCGTCCTGTCCACCACTGACACCTCCTGCCCCCGGGCCCGCGAGCGACTGCAAAAACTCGAGCAGATCATCCTCGTTATCCGGCAACAGATCCATGATCATCTTCTCGTCCAGGATGATCGCGTTCAAATTCTGATCCGGCTCGACCGAAATGCCCGAGCTTTCAGCGTTCACCTCTGTTTCGGCCTTCAGCGGCGCAATCGTCAAAGCAATCTTGAGTGGGGCAGCAGTTGGGATCTGGACATTCTCTTCGAGATGGGTTTCAAAACCTTTGGACTCGACGGTCAGGGTGTAAGCACCTGGAGCGAGGTTGGTGATAGTGAATTCGCCATTTGCATTGGAGACAGCGCTGCGTTTTTTACCTGCAGCATCCGTGAGGGTTGCGTGGGCTCCGGAGATAAGGGCGCCCTGTTCGTCGATGACCTGGCCGCGCAGCTGAGCAGTATTCTGGCCCAAAAGTACGGAGGACAACTCCAGGACTGCAAACAGGACGCCCGTTAGACGGACATGTCTCCATTTCATCGTCACACCCATGCGAAGATCTCAAAATGAACGCGCGAGACCGTCCACTAAGGGTTTCGCACAGATGCTTAGAGCAGACTGTCTAGTCTGCGCAGATTTGTGGCCTCGAAAGTCCAGCTTGCACGACGGAGCGTCTTCGACAAACCGGCGCAGACCGGACAGTCCACGCTACATCTCTTACTGCCGCGTGAAAATGAGCGTCGATTCCTGACTGCCTTGCTGACTCTCTGATGAACGCTTCACTTTCAACGTCTTTCCACCATCAACCAGTTCCCAGCGTTCCTTCGTCGTTCTGGTCATTTCGTTCCCCTGAACGTTGAAGGTTCGACTGTTTGAAAGCTCCAATGCTTTTCCACCGTCCTTCCATTGAGCTTTCAAGATCGCCGCACCGCCTCTTCCACCGGTAGATTCAATCTTGTTCTCAGTTCCATCGAGCTTGTAAGTCGCGGTTGGCATTCCCATTCCAAAACCGCCGCGTCCACCGCGGCCTCCGCCCTCAGGTCTACGGCCGCCGCCCTGTCCGCCGGCACCTTCTGGTCTTGGCTCGCCATTCGCCCCCTCAGGCCGGCGTCCCGCTCCAGGAGCTCCGCCACCCGGCCGCCCGCCTCCGGTAACCTTCGTCTCGACCGTGAGTTGCTGCTGGTCTTGAGTAACTATCATCGTATAGCTTTCGACGTTTTCAATTTGGGGCGCAAGACCCTGGCTCCTGGATTTGTCAAGTACCCAGGTTCCGGAGAAATTCGTTGAGGCGGCGCTTACGATGAATGCACCGGCTAGAAACATGAACACAGCTGCACAGCCTGTTAATAATCGCTTCATCACTGTCTCCCTTAGGCAGTCAATAAATTCGACCAAACAGTTTCAGTTTTGGTCGGGCGGCCTCATCCCTCGAGGTCGAGGTCCGCGGTCGGTTCGTTCAGTTATTGTGTAATCTCCCGGCACATCGAACAGCGTCTTCGCAGGTTCGTTTCGACTGAGGTTTGTCAGCCGGTAGGTGTGCTCGCCAAGACGTGGATCGCTATGTTTGCTAAAGACTACTACCTGCAGATCGGGCGAATACCACCGTTCGGAGATGATCTCGACCGGTTGATCGTTGCCAATCTGCCCCGCGGGAATCGTGATGGTGGACCGCGTACCCTGGGCTTCGACTCCCTCTATCGTCTTTGTACCGAGCGATTCAGTCTTTACCTGTGCCGATGATGGCGGATGATTTTTCGGAGGCGGCCCGCCGACCATCGTCATTTTCTCGGCGGTGTGATTGCGTGTATCAAGGACAAACCGGACACCAGCAACCGGATCCTCTATAAACGTCATCTGAGGCGCATCACCTGACGCTCGAAAAGCACCAATCGATCCAAAGGTCTGTTCGCGTCTGGTTCGACCCTCGCTGTCCCGGTAGACGGAAGCGGTCGTCTTGTGGGTTATCCTGGTTCCGTTCGCAAGAGTCTGGACGGACTCGATCGTGACCGTTGCGGAGTAGGGCGAACCCTTCACGGGCGGTCCGCCGAATCGCATTTCCGATCCGACAAAATTGAAGAGAGGATCCGGAGGAAAGGGTCGGGTTCGTCCATCCTGAGGAGCCATCGCATCAAAGGCGCGATGCCGCCGATCAGGATGCTGTTTATCCTGGGATCGAACGACGCTTGCGCCAGCAAGCATCACTAACAAACAAACAATGACTGTAATCACTTGTCGATTAGCTTTCATAATGGCTCCCATCCTCTCTGAGGATCCGTCTATCGAACCCCCCAATACACATATGCTGCCAGGAAAACACCCAGGAACGTGACGCACGCAATACAAAAGAAAATAAAGAGCAACGCATATCGGCTACCACCTTCTCTCTGATCAGTGCTGACATCCTGATGCATTGAAATACTGCTCATTGAATAAACCTGATAGCCCGCGCAAGCCCGTCGTCGCCGATAAAAACATCCGCTCGAACGTGCTCAGTCGCTCTATCGACGTTCATCGGTAATCCCATCGCAACAAGAGCCGAGCGCGGAATTGTTACGCGCACCAGATGACCGCCTTCCGAAGAGATTGGTTCCGCTGCAAAGGTCAGAGGAAAGAACTCCGTTGCGATCTCGTCGAACCTGCTTTGTGGCAAAGTATTTCGATGCAGCCTCGGCTTCCTGGCCTCCACGATCGGATTAAGCTCGGACTGCGGTTTTTCGGGATCAACTAATACAGGGGCCGGCGGCCCAACGTTCTCGATCGGCGGAACGGGCATTGGAATCGTAGCTTCGATATTTTGGACCTGATCCTTCGTTTTCTTTGGCAGAACCATCAGTAGTCCGGTCGCGACAACCAAAAGCACAACAACCGCGGTCAGCACCCAACGAGGTGAGCGATAGGGAACCAGGAAACTGGGAACAATATCCATACCTGTGGCGATCATGCGACGATCAGCGATCTGGTTAAACACAGTCTGTGCCTGATATGTACGTCTCTCTCGTATGCGCGATTGGATGCCCGCAAAGAAATCCGGCGAGCTGACTATCTCATCAATCTCAAATTCAATCTCATCCTCACTGAGCTTAAGCGATAGCAGCAGCTCGTCCCCAATATGATCGAAGTCCGCTTCCTGTTGTCGAAGACGTTTTCTGAATAACATCGTCGTTACCTCTCCCTCCGGAAAGGATTACCAGTTACATCACACAAATCGGTGCAGCACGCGTTGTAGAGACTTGCGCGCACGGTATGCTCGCATCTTGACTTTTGAAGTTGACCATCCAGTTAGTTGTGCCGTTTCAACCACCGAGAATTCGGCGACGGTTAGCAGCGTTAGGACCAGGCGATCTTCCGGTTCAAGACGTTGAAGCAACTTCTCTGCGAGGTCGCGAGAAATCGCTGCGCTTTCAATATCGCTTCCCTTCCCAACGCTTCGGAGTTTTTCAGAAACAAAAAGCTCCTCGTCCTCGGTGAGATCGCCTATGCCGCTCTCTACACGGCGAGATCGGCGCAGGGCGTCGTAACAGGCTCTGACCGTGATTCGCGACAACCATGCTATGAATGATCTCTCCTGGCCGCCCCTGTATGTAGCAAGAGCGAAGTAGGCACTAGCGAAACTCTCCTGCACGATGTCCTCCACCTGCTCGCGTCGATAGAAAAAGCGGTAAGCCAGTCTGGTAACCGAACGCCGGTGACGCTGAAATAGGATCGCGAACGCCGATTCGTCGCCGGCGCGCGTGGCGGCCACCAGTTCGTCGTCCACCGTCTCGCGGTTAACAGGCTGCACTGTCGCCGCAGCAAACGGTGACACATTGGTCGATCGTTCCATGCGAAAAACTGGTAAACCGCCCTTCAAGAACGCGTGGGCGTCAAAATCTCGAATCCGCCTCTATCGAATGACGTCATTTGGTGCAAATTAGAAGGTCTGCTTAGGATCAGCCACCCAGTTAGCTGCACCTAACATATAAGAGGTTTCCGGAGGGCAAATGGTCACAACTTTTTTCAGGTAGGGTTGGGGGTTGGGGGTTGGGGGTTGGGGATTGGGGGTTGGGGGTTGGTGATTGGGGTCAACGCTTCGCGTTTAGCGTTTAGCGTTCAGCGTTTGGCGTTCAGCGTTCGGCGTTCTGGGTTGAGAGTTTAGCGGGGATTCTGATTTATCCTACGAAAGTCTCTAACAGTCTTATCAACGATGAACTCTGAACGCCGAACTCTAAACGCTAAACGCGAAGCGTTGATCCTATCCCCCAACCCCCAAATCCCCAACCCCAACCCCCAAATCCCCAACC